>MDSZ01038356.1_pt1 | contig 17797 bp, 16 predicted proteins | sample 811201 | NCBI WGS metagenome assembly MDSZ01 (sample SAMN05326647, study PRJNA326480) | marine metagenome | isolation source: seawater | place: Indian Ocean: North | collected 2010
ACAACCAACTAAAACAGCTGAATTTATTATATTAGATTTCAATGTATTACCAACTGGAGCAACATTCCCAGCGTAAAAATTTTAAAATAGAATATTTATAATAAAATAAAGATATAAAATGGCAGTATTAAACCCTAACGAAATATTTTTCACAGCTTTTGAGCCAAAACAAGCTAATAGATTTATTCTATTTGTAGATGGATTCCCTTCATATATTATGAAAGGTGTATCGGCTGTTTCAGTAAGTCAAGGTTCAGTTCCTTTAAACCACATTAATGTACAAAGATACGTTAAAGGTAAAACAGTATGGAATACTATAGATTTTACATTATTTGATCCAATCACTCCATCTGGTGCTCAAGCAGTAATGGAATGGGTTAGATTACATCACGAATCAGTAACAGGTAGAGATGGATATAGTGATTTCTATAAAAAAGACTTAACAGTTAATGTATTAGGTCCAGTAGGTGATATAGTATCTGAATGGATTATAAAAGGTGCATTTATAACAGAAGCTTCTTTTGGAGATTATAACTGGGATACTGAAAATACGGCCCAAGAATTAACAATGACAGTTCAACCAGATTACTGTGTATTGAATTTCTAAGAAAAATTTTATTTACCCTCTTTAAAAAATTGCTTGGCTTTGGTCAAGCTTTTTTTTATATTGTATATGTATAATAAACAAACGTTATACTTAAATTAAGATTATGGCTGAATTTAAAATACCAACAGAAACAGTAACCTTACCATCAAAAGGCGCATTTTATTCTGAAAATAACCCACTTTCTAAAGGAACAGTTGAAATTAAATATATGACTGCTAAAGAAGAGGATATATTAACAAACCAATCATATATTGAAAATGGAACAGTAATTGATAAATTATTAAAAGCTGTTGTAGTAACAAAATTTGATTGGGATGAATTATTAATAGGTGATAAAAATGCTATAATGATAGCAGCCCGTATTTTAGGTTATGGAAAAGACTATTCTTTTTCTTACGGTAAAAATAAAGAAGTTGTTGATTTATCTTTACTAAAAGATAAAATAGTTGATGAAAAAGTTTTTAAAACAGGCAAAAATGAATTCGCATTTACTTTACCTCACTCAGGTAATGCTCTTACATACAAATTATTAACTCATGGGGATGAAAGAAAAATAAGTAGTGAATTAAAAGGATTAAAAAGGATAGATAAAGATTCATCACCAGAAGGAACTACAAGATTAAAATATTTAATTACATCAGTAGAGGGAAAATCAGATAAAAAAGATATAAGAGAATTTATAGATAAATATTTGTTAGCTCGAGACGCCAGAGCATTAAGAGAAGAAATTATAAAAAATACTCCAGACTTAGATCTGACTTTTTTTCCCCGAGGTAGGGAAACTTCAGTTACACTCCCCATTGGGCTTGAATTTTTTTGGCCTGACTCAGAAATCAGCTCCTAAGCTTAGAAAATCTTTATTTACCCAAATTCATGAAATAGTATTTCATGGTAAAGGTGGTTATGATTGGAATACAATTTATAACATGCCAATTTGGCTTCGTCATTATACTTTCACATTAATTGATGATTATTATAAAAAAGAAAGAAAAGAAATAGAAGATTCTAAGAAATCAAGTAAAGGAAATTCAAAAACCCTCGTAGGATCGGATGGAAAAATATCCCCAGGAAGTATAGCAAAAAACTATAAAAACACTCCAAGTAAAAGTAGTTATAAATAAAAATAAAATTATTTCATATTTATAATAAAATACCCTTAATGCCAAGTAAAGAAATTAATCAAAATATTGATGAAGCTAAAGAAAAACTTCAATCCTTTGAAGATGAATTAGGCTTTATACAGGATGCCTTTAGATCTCTTGGTGCTAGAATTGAATCTAATTTAACTAAAAAATTAGAAGCTGCTCCAAAAGCAGTTAAAGATATTGCTGATTCTTTTCAAAAAGATTTAACAAAAAATATTGAAATAACAGCTAAAAATTTAGATAAAATATCGGATTTAAATGCAGATATATTAGCTGGAAAAAATAAAGAAAAAGAAATAAACAAAGCAATTGAAAGTGCAGATAGTAGAAGAAGAACAGCACTTCGTAAAATAAATGTTTTAAAAAATCTAGGAGTAAAATTTTCAAAAACAGATATAGAGAATTTATTAGAACAATATGACCTAGAATTAGACACTCTTGAAGCTTTAAAAAAACAAAACTCAGAAAAACAAAAATCAAAATCTATAACAGGTTTACTAGCAGATAGTTTAGGAAAGGCAGCAGATAAGATAGATGAATCTGGTACCTTATCAATGATATTGAAAGGTAATTTAAAAGAAGCTTTAACACTTAATAGATTAGGTGAATTAGCTATGTTAGCTTTTGCAGCAGCTGCTCTACAAGCAAGTAAAAATATAGCTGAAATAGCAAAAAACACAGGTCTATCATATGAAGCTGCTAAGGGATTACAAGAAGAATTTAATCAAATAGCACTTGATTCAAATAGTGTTAATATAACAGCTACAAAATTAAATAAAAGTTTTGTTGCCTTAACTAAAGAAACAGGATTAATAGCTGATTTTGGTGGAGATACTTTAGAAACATTTACTCTTTTAACTACCAAACTAGGCATGTCTGAAGAGTCAGCTGCTAATATGGCTACTTTAGCAAGATTGCAAAGTAAAGATACTGAAGGCATTTTAGAAAGTACAGTTGGAGTAGCTAATTCTTTAATAAAACAAAGTAAAGTTGCAGTTAATGTAAATGAAATTTTAGATGAAGTAGCAAATTCAAGTAATGCAATTAAATTATCATTAGGATTAAGTAATAAAGAATTAGCAAAGGCTGCTACCAACGCAAAATTATTTGGTACTAATTTAGAGGGAGTTGATGCAATTGCTAGTAGTTTACTTAATTTTGAAGAATCTATAGCTGCTGAATTAGAAGCAGAAATGCTACTTGGAAAAGAACTTAATTTAGATAAAGCAAGAACATTAGCATTAAATAATGATCTAGCGGGATTAGCTGAAGAATTAAAAGACCAAGAAGCTTTAACAGCTGATTTTGCTAATATGAATAGGATCCAACAAGAAGGAGCAGCAAAAGCTATTGGTATAGGAAGAGATGCTTTAGCTGATATTGTTATGAAACAAAATCTAGCTACCATGTCAGCTGAAGAATTTAAAAATGCATATGGTGAAACAACTTACGAACAAATGCAATCAGTAAGTGCTCAAGAAAAATTAAAATTAACAATAGATAAAATGAAAGATTCACTTGTAGAAGCTGGTTTAGTATTAGCTCCTATTGTTGATGGTATGGCTAAATTTTTAGGATATATCGTAGAATCTAAATTTATATTAGGTGGTATAGGTACTTTGTTAACATTTTTAGCAGGTAGACAAATGATATTAGCTGGTATTGCTATGAAAAAAGCAATATTTGAAATATTTGCAGGTAATGCAAAAATGGGTATCTTTGGATTAGCAGCATCAGCTGCCGCTGTAGCAGCTATGATGGGTGCAGCTAGTCAATCTAGAGTATCAAAGGTTAATGATATGGAGATGGGGCCGACAGGAATGGGAGGATTCGGAGATAGAGTTATTACAGGACCAGCAGGAAGTTTTGCTTTAAATAATAGAGATACTGTAGTAGCAGGAACTAATTTACGTAGAGATAATAGAGAAGCTAAAAAAACAAATAGATTACTACAAGCAATACTTAATAGACCGGCTCCTAGAGTACAAATGGATTCTATTGAAGTAGGTACAGTAGCAGGAATGAGCGCATTTCCAATCCAATAACATATTTATAATAAACGTTTAACAAAATAAAATTTTAAATTATGCCAACATTATTAAGTAAATTTGAAAATGACGGGTCAACAATGACTCCTTTAAGAGGTGAACAGCCAACAGGTCCACTAAGAAATGGACAAGATGGTTTACCAATTAATAACACTTTTGAACTTGGAACATATCAAGATTATGTTGTAAATGTCCCTGATGCAGCAGGAAGATCAACGGATCTTACAGCATTTTCATCAACTAGAAGTTAATTACTAAATTATGCCCCCTTTAGTTGATCTACAAACCGATCTTAAATCTTTAAGGTATGGGAATGATAGATTAGGAGCTGGCATGTCAGAAGGCAGTGGTCAACCATATATCAGACAACCCATACCTGAAGGTAGTATAAATAGTGGTCTTGGAGACGAAGACTTTCTATTAAGGGGAGGTTCTTTAACTCCAGGGGCAATATCAAGAGATGTTTCTAGAATAACAAAAATGTTTACTGATTTAAGATCCCCAAATGGGATTTTATTTACATTAAAACAAGAATCATTATCAAGATCATCTGTTAATATTAAAGCTACATCCAATAATAGAATTGGTTCTAATTCTTTACCATTAAATAATGGTCTTTACTTACCAACTTCTACATTAGCTCAAGTAGCAGTAAATGCAGCGGGTGGACATTTATTAAAACAAGGAATAAATCCATTTTTTGATACTAGTGAAGCAGCAGCAAAAGGTAACCCAGGAGGAATATTATCATTTTTAACTGGAAATTCTTTACCCTTATCAAATCCTATTTACTTTGAAACAAGAGCTTTTGAAGAAAGAATTGATAATAAAAAAAGAAGTAGATTAATTGATTATACTAGAGAATCAATTGCATCTAATAACTCAAACCCTGTTTTATACAGTTATTCTGGTGGACCAGGTTCAGTTGTTGGAGTGGGTAGTACTGAAATATTTTTATCAACAGAAAGAACGGGTATTAATAATCCTAACATAGCTGGAAACGCAACAAATTCTGCTAAATTCTTTGGAACAACAGTACGTCCAACTGCTCAACAATCAACCCCTCAAACTTTTGTAAATCAAATACTTCAATTTTTAACTGGTGGTGCTAATTCAAACCCTATGTCCCAACCAGCTGTTGCACTTGATGGTTATTATGATTACTCTGTTTTTAAAAGATCAACTCCAACATGGCAAGGATCAAAAATATTTAATGGAAAAAGTCTTTCACAAATATATCAAGACATCCAAAAAACTAGTTTAGATGTTGTAGCTAATAGTCAAAATTATATAACTAATAATGTTGAAAATAGTAATGATGGAAAAAGAATTTCAAATAATGTATTCCAAGCAGGAAGTTTTGTTTCAAATACAGCAGTTGTTAGAGGTTTAGGTACTACATTAGATTACCAACAATTACAAGATTCAATAAGTACACACAGTGATGGTGGAAAAGATAATGAATATAGCAACCCAGAAGTAAAACAAGATTTTAGAACAAAAACAAAATCAGGAAAATCTGCAAAAAGTGTTAGTTATACTGGAAATAATACACTTGAAAAAAGAGTTAATTTAGGCGATCCTGGAACAAAAAACCCAAATAGAGATCGTAGTTATTCCATTGGTAATGGTGTAGCATTAGATAAAATTAATTGGAAAGCGTTATATAAAGATAGTACAGTTACTAGTGATTCTATAAAAAATGATTTTGTAAAATTTAGAATTGGTGTTATTGATAATGATGATCCTAATTTAAAAACTTATATTCATTTTAGAGCATTAATTGATGGAATGAGCGACAGTTATGAATCAGATTGGTCAGCTCAAAAATTTATGGGTAGAGCAGAAAACTTTTATAATTATCAAGGTTTTGATAGAACATTTGATTTATCCTGGACAGTTGTAGCTCAATCAAAACAAGAATTAATGCCAATGTATAAAAAATTAAATTACTTAGCATCAGTAACAGCACCAGATTATTCACCTTTCGGGTATATGCGAGGAAATTTAATTACATTAACAATAGGAGGATATTTATATGAACAACCAGGAATAATGACAGGAATAACATATACAGTACCAGAAGAAGCTCCATGGGAAATAGCTATTGGTGTTACAGGAGGTAGTGATTCATCAGTAAAAGAAATGCCTCATATGATAAGAGTAACAGGATTTTCATTTAAACCAATACAAAAATTTGTTCCAAATTTACAGAAAAACATATATGGAACAGAACTTGAAGCAACAACAGAAGGACCTGTTGCTGTTGATGGTGGAACAGGTGATGTTCTTGAGTATGGAAAAGAACGTTATATTTCTCTTTCTAATGCGTTTAATAATAATTACGGACTTGATAACGCAGCAGCCGTACAAAGATTAAAAGATAAAATATCTCAAGAAGCTGAAGAAAGTGAAGAAGAAAGAATACAAAGCGAATTAGAAGAATTTATCGCAGATAATGAAGCTGCTGGTTTATAGAAATAATTAAATGGGAAGATATACAAATAGAGAAATATTATTTACAAAAAAAGGTAAAAGATATCAAGCTACAACTAAATACCCAGATGTTCCTTTAAGTTTTAATGACATCTATGTTTATACAGATGAAGGAGATAGATTTGATATTTTAGCCCAAAATTATTACTCGGATTCTTCATTATGGTGGATCATATCAGTAGCTAATCCCCAATTAACACAAATGTCAATGTTTCCTCCTTTAGGTGTTCAAATAAGAATACCGATGAATATAGGGGGTGTAATTGATCAATATAATCAATTCAATGAAATTTAGTTATGACAGGAAATATAATTGGTGAAGAAATAGAAAAGTTTGTTGCCGATCAAGTAAAAAATAGACAAACAATATCAGGTGCTGGAGCTCCAAATAATCCATTAAGTAGAAGTAATAAAGTACTTAATTTTCTTAATAATAGAAATTCTTGGGTAAAATTAGCATCAGGAATTGGCATATCAGATGATGCTAAAGAAAAAATAAAAAATCTAATTAGCAGTGATGGTTATCAAGGATCAGGTGAAGCTGATGCTAATGGTAATAAAGGTTTTACAAATAGTGATCTTGATGCTTTATTTGGAGAAAAATTAGCACAAAATTTTGTTTTATTTAATACTATACAATCTCTTAATGAAGATGGTACTTATACTACAAGAAAAGGTGTAATTGATAACACTGCATGGAAAAGTTCTTTTGATAAAATGTATGGAGGAATGGGGTTTAAAGGTCAAGGACTTCAACCAGTACCAGGAATCGTAGGTGTAACTGTAGAATGTATTAATAGAGGTTCTTTAAAAAAAGCAGTAATAACTTTAAAAGCTTTTAACAAATTTCAATTTGGTGTTATTGAGTTACTTTATTTAAGGTTAGGATATGTTATGTTACTAGAATTTGGTTGGGACAAATATATCGATAGCATAGACACATCAACAACCCCAGCATCTATTAATATTGAAAATGTTGGATCAACAGTAATAGAAAATAAATGGTTTAAAAAAGGTAATGACACATCCGATATTAGAGCAAACATACAAACTTTTAGAAAAAAATATAAAGGAAATTATGATGGGTTTTTAGGTAAAGTTTACAATTTTGATTGGAAATTAAATCCTGATTTAAGTTATGATATAACTATTCAATTAATGACTTTAGGTGATGTCATTACATCTCTTAAAACTAAAACACCATCCTCTTTTACTAAAGGTCAATTGAGAAGTGTTCAAGAAAAATTAGTTGTTGAAAGATATGGATTTGGTTTTAATAATGGTGAAGAAACAATAAAAGATTGGAATGAAGAAGCAGCAAAATTAGGAAATGATCAACTACCTAATATAGGTAGTGATAAAATTACTATTGATATAACTAATATAGAATTAAACTTCACAGATCTTTTTAAAAGAAACGATGGAAATTATTTACCTTTTTACCCATTTGTTCCTAGAGTTAGTGAAACTGGTCAAAGTGGAGTTGTTTATGATATAGAAAATGAAACATTTTTATTAGGTGATGAACCTAATCAAGTACGTGGAACTTTAAAAGGTAATAGTTATATTATACCACAAGCAGCTTTAAGAAATGTAAAAGGGAAATACTTTATTAGATTAGGAGAATTTTTAAATAATTTTTTCCAATCAATCAACAACTATTCTAACACTAAAGACTCAGAATCCCCAACCCCAGAGTTAATATTTGAAGAAGATGTTGATAATACTTTTTGTAATTATGAGATGAATTTAATCCCATTAGACCCAACAGTCTGTATATTTTCTTGTTTATTTTCATCAGATTTTCTTAAAAAATTAGGAATATCCACTACTGACCAATCAATAAGTTCTTTATCTAGATTAGTATCTTTAAAAGGTAAGAAATATATTCCAAAAGAATATGCATTTAAAAAAGATGGTGTTATGGTAGGAAAACTAATGAATTTATATATTAGTACTAGCTTTATTTTTGATAAATTAAATAGTAATACTGATCAAAAAGGTAATTTAAGTGTATTTCAATTTTTAAAAAATATATGTGATGGAATAAATACTTCAATGGCGGGGGTAACAAATATTGAACCTGTTATTAAAGATGATGTAAAAGTAACTTTTGTAGAACAAAATACTCCAAAAGGTTATCCTAGAATACCTAATAATGTTAAAACGAAAGTTACATCAGTACCATTTGAATTAGTTGGTTATAATTCTGAATCAGGAAATTCTAGTTTTGTAAAAGATTTTGGTTTTGTAACTAAAATTACCCCTGATTTAGGTAATATTATTTCAATTGGGGCGGCATCAGTAGATTCAGATACAAAAACAATTCAAGCTCTTCCTTTTAATGAGTGGAACAAAGGATTAATTAATAGATATAAAGAAAAATATGTTCCAACTAAAACAGAAGATCTTCCAAACCCACCAACTCCTGAAGAATCAATATTAGAATCTTTTATTAAAAATGGAGAAATCCAAAACCCAAGTTCGGATCAATGGTATATTAGATGGACTTATAATGGAAAAAAATTAAATTGGCAAACAACCCAAATATCAGATGTTGGAGGTACAGGATGGTTTGGTGTTGTAGATGATGAATTAAATCAAAAATATCTTAATGAATTTCCTGGATTTAAAGCTGAAGTTATATCAAAGGCTAGATTAGCTGATGGAACATTAACAATAAATTCATTAGGTGTAAATGCTTCGGATGGAAAAAATTCATCAGATTATATTAGTTATGTAGCACAATGTTTTGGGGGCCAAAGACAAAATTATATAACAAAAGGATCAGTATATGAAATAGAAATAGTTCCTCCAACTAAAGGAAAATGGATAAATCAAAATGATGATTTTATTGCTTTAGGCAAATCTCTTTTTAAATTATATTTATCAACTCAAAATAGACTTCAATATGAAAAAGAAAAAGTAGTTAGTAATGGGACAGGATTTATACCTCTTCAGTTACAATTAACGGTAGATGGAATATCGGGTGTAAAAATATATAATAAACTTAATGTAGACCAAAAATTCTTACCATCTAATTATCCTGAAGCTTTAAATTTTATTACTATGAAAGCTAACCAAAGAATTGAAGGTAATATTTGGGAAAGTGAGTATGAATGTTTTTCAATTCCTGCTTCAACAGCAATTCCATCATATAAATTATTAGAAGTATCATCTACTAATGAAATTACTAGTGGAGATGATGTTTTACCTGATAATACATCTGAAGTAAATGTAGAACCTAAAAACCCAAGATTTAAAAAAGTTTGGAGAACAGACGGTTATTCAAAAGAATTATCAACAACAAACCCATATACTGATACAGGATTAATGTTTTTTGAAGAAAAAACTAATAAAACTCAAATTGTACTCCATCACACAGCTACAAGTGATACAAGTAATGAAATGCAAGGAATATTAGATTATTGGGGAGGTAAAAACCCAGATAAAAATGGTGCATTTATTAAAAAACCAATAAGTACACATTATATAATTGATAGACAAGGTAATTATGTACAAGTAATGCCTGATAATTATTGGGCTTATAATTCATCTCCATCTGAAAATACATTAGTTCAAAAGAACCAAATCAGCATAGAGTTAATGAGTGATGGTTGGTTAGATGAAAAAGAAGATGCTAATGGTAAAAAATATTATCAACGAGGTAATGGGAAAAAATATAAAAGAAGTGAAGTAGCAAGACCTGTTGGATTAGTAAAGAATGAAAATACAGGTGGTAGTTGGAATTTTCAAAATATAACTTATAGAGGAAAAAGTTATTTCCAAAAATATACTGAAGCACAATTAATTAAACTAGAAGAAATATTATACAACACAGCAGCTTATAATAGTATCAAATTAATACCAGAACTACAAAGTGATACCTTAAATTTTACACGACGTGTTGATGAAATAGCAAATTTTGAAATAGGTAATTTTTATGCATTCCGCAGATCATATGGAGTTAGGGGAAATATAGATTTTGGAGATGGTGACTTTGCCCGCAGAGCAACAGGACCAATAAATACAACACGTTATAAACAAGCTAAAGAATGGTATGATGCTTTATTTCCTGAAACAGGACAAAAAACAATTGGATTAAATGGTATAGGTGGGTTATATTCTCATAATTCCTTTAACCCAACTAAAATAGATGTTTTTCCTCAATTTGAGTTACTTCTTGCTTTAGTAAGAGTAGGACTTAGAAGACCTGATTTAAATCCAATAACAGCCACAGATTATGGAGGGGCATTAATTCAATCTGCTTAATTTAAATAATATGTATTTTCCACCATCACAAATAAAATCAAATCAATATACAAGCGGAAACGAATTTGTAATAGTTTCTTCACAAAAAAATTATATAGGATATTATTTTGCTGTTGGCACGGGTAGATTCTACACAGGAAAAAACCCAAATAATCCCCCAAATGAAGAAATTACTCCTTATTTAGATAATAAAAATACTGGAGATGCAGAAGATGGAAGAGATGGATCATACGGTGATGCTAATTTATATACTTTACCTTCTGATTATACAAGAAATACTAGTTTAGATTTAGGAAATGCACCACCATCAAATCCAATTCAAATATCTCCTATTCCAACAAAAAAAGATTATCAAATAGGAGAATTTCAAAGATACTTTGTTAAAAAAGCAAATGATACAAAATATATTGAAATTAATTTAACTCAATATCTAAGATTTGCCCAACAGGACCCATCAGTACAATACGAACTTTATATTCCTTTTCAATTACCTTGGGTAATATCTGGAAACATATCTAATGCATTTAAAGTAAATCAATTAACAGTAGAAAGAAAACAAAATAATCTATTATTACCAGGATTTAAATCATATTTTAAAGGAAGATATAGCCAATATTTTAAATATACAACTGGGGAAATTCTTACTAATCTTAGTACAGATGGTACTGAATTCAAAAATAAAAGAACAGGTAAACCATATAAAGGTTTATACCATGTACACCCAGATAAAGGGCCAATGGTAGGAGCAGAACATATTGACCAAATTCATGATTATTTAGTTCTTATTGATAATAATAAAACTCCATATGTTTCTCCTCCAACTAAAAAAGAAAAGGTTAAAATGCAAAGAAGTATAAGAAGAAGTGGAGGTTACTAAATAGTTTCGTATATTATGTTTTATGTACTGGCTTATAGAAGATATTGGACAGTTAAAAGGTTTTTACAATAGTGGTTATAAAGAAGCATTCATAGAGGTAATTCCTTTTAATAATTTTACACACCCATCGCAAAATAACGTGTCTTTGGTGTATATTAGACCATTACACGCGCTTAAAGGGTTTATGGTATGTATTGACCATAGTGAATCATTTAATACGGAAAAAACGCATATAGACAAAATATTAAAGAAATTTGATATTTTATATTGTAGGGATAAAAAAGAGATACTACATTATTTTCCTTTTAAAACTCTCTATGACATAAACACACCCCCTACTACGTATATACGACCAACAACAAAAACACATGATATTTTTTATAGTAGACACAAAAAGGATAAAGACGTAAATAGATTTATTCCTATTGTAAAACACTATGAATTATGTGAACAGATATATAATGATTTAAAAGACAATATAAATAATAAAAACACAGATTATGATGAATTCTTTAACAATAGAGTATCCTTGGTATTCAACGCTATCGAGAGATGTGGAATTCGAGTACACGTACCTACATTCGGAGACTATTTCCATTCCATTGATGGTGAACGAGTTTACACACAGTACAATTTAAAAACATTAACAACAAGACCATCAAATAAATTTAGGGGAGTGAATTATGCTGCTCTAAATAAAGATAATGGTTGTAGAAAGAGTTTTATACCTCAGAATGATAAGTTTGTAGAAATAGATATAAGTGCTTATCACCCAAGTTTAGCTGCTCGATTAATTGATTATGAGTTCCCAACAAGTGATATTCATGAACATTTTGCTTCAATGTATAACGTAGATTACCAAAAAGCAAAGGAGCTGACATTTAAACAACTATACGGAGGAGTATTCGATAATTATAAAAACCTGGAATTTTTTAGTAAAATAGAAAAATTTGTAAAGGATACTTGGGAGGTATTTGAAAATGAGGGGTATATTGAGTGCCCTATTTCGGATTTTGTTTATTCAAAAGAAAATTTGGATAATATGAATCCACAAAAATTATTTAATTATATTTTGCAAAATATGGAAACATCTCAAAATGTTTTGGTGTTGTGGGATATACTTAGTATATTGAAAAATAATAAAACAAAACTAGTTTTATATACGTATGATTCATTTTTGTTTGATTTTGATGAAAGAGAAGAGGAAGTTTTAAATCAAATTAGAAATGTATTTAATAAATATAAACTAAACATAAAAGAAAATGAAGGAAATGACTACAATTTTGGCAGATAATTACAATACGTATAATACGAGTTATGATACTGTTAATAGTATCAAAATATTAAGTGATTTGAATAATAAATTATTTTGTACATTTACTGATTTAGAAGGTCTAGAAGATTTAATAGAAGATATTAAATCAAAATACACCATCATATATAATAAGCTTTTTGTATTAGAAATAATTGGGAAAGACGAATTCGTAGTCACTTATAATGTTGAACAAGCTAATGTTCACTCTATTCCTAATAATACTATCTTAGTACATAGAAAAAAAGAATCAAACACATTATATACAATTAACGCTTTAAATGAGCTAATAAAAAAATTAAATGGTGGTGTTGTAGATACAAACTACCAAGTTGATTGGCAACATTATAAAAATTGTATTTTATTAACCCAACACAATGATTTAAATCAGTTAAATACAAAAATACATAAAATAATAAAGGTCTAAAAAGTTATGAAAATTTGGGTAAATGGTTGTTTCGATATTCTCCACAGAGGACATTTTGAATTATTTAATTATGCTAAATCACTAGGTGAGATTTTAGTTGTTGGAGTTGATTCTGATGAAAAAGTGACCCAAGATAAAGGACCAGATAGACCTTATAATAAATTAGAAGATAGAGTTTATGCTTTAGAGAGTTTAAAAGCTATAGATAAAGTGATGGTGTTCGATAGTAAGGACCATTTAGAATGGTTAGTAGAAATAACTAAACCAGATATTCTAGTAGTAGGAAGTGATTGGAAAGGAAAAGAAATAGTAGGTGGCCAACATGCAAAAGAAATTGTATATTTCGATCGTGTAGGTGATTATTCAACAACAGATATTTTAAGATGAGAGTTTTATTTTTAGTACCACATTTAAGCACAGGAGGAATGCCTCAATTCTTATTAAAAAGAATTCAAGCATTACAAAAATATACTGATATTGAAGTTTTTGTATTTGAATTTACTCAAATAGCTACATGGTACACAGTTCAGAGAAACCAAATAATTAATGCTTTACCAAAAGATAATTTTTATAGTTGTGGTTATTTTGCTGATTGGAAAGAAGAAAACACTAATAAACAACAAAATTTAATTAATTATCTATATGAAAAAAATATCGATATTGTTCATTTAGAAGAATTACCTGAAAAATGGCCAACATATGGGGATAGTACATTTAATATTGAATTGCAAAAAGAATTATATAATAAAAAACGTCCTTGGAAAACAGTAGAAACTCTTCATAGTATTGATCATGATATAAACACTAAAGTTTTAAATCCTGATGGTTATGCTTTTGTTATAAATCATCATATTAAAAAAACTTTTAAAGATAAATTAGAAAATAAATCATTAATAGAATATCCTATAGACTATTCAATAATATCTAATAAATCAAAACAACAAATTTTATTAGAACAAGGATGGAGATCAATAGGTGAATATCATATTGTAAATGTTGGTCTATGGACACCAGGAAAAAATCAAAAATATGCAATTGATATAGCTAAAATATTATGGGAAAAATATAGGTGGACTTATATATTTCATTTTGTTGGCAACCAAGCACAAAATTTTGAAGAATATTGGAAACCATTAATGAAGGATTTGCCCCCAAATATAAGAATACATGGTGAAAAAAATGAAAATGAAGTAAGTGAATATTACCAAATGGCGGATCTAATGTTATTTACATCTACTTGGGAATGTAATCCAATAGTATTAAAAGAAGCTATTTCTAATAATATTAAAATAATGGCTTTTAATTTAGATCATTACGAGGGAATTTATGATAATTATATTGATTATTTAACTGGTAATGCTTTAGATGATAAAGAAAATCTTATAGATATAATACATTCACCTTTAAAATATAAACCAATAACATCAAACCCAGTAAAAGATTTTGCAAATAAACATTTAAAGTTATATGAAGATATTAGTAATAGGAGATAGTTGTACTGATAAATTTATTTATGGAGAATGTAATAGGATATGTCCTGAAGCTCCAGTACCAGTATTTAATCCAATTGAACAAAAATCAAATGGAGGAATGGCAAAAAATGTATTTAATAATTTAGTAAGTTTATCTAATGATTGGGAAATAGATTTAGTTACTAATGAAGATGAGATAACAAAAACAAGATTAGTAGATAAAAAAACAAATCAAATGTTATTAAGGGTAGACGAAGATGATCATTGTAAGAGAGTAAAAAATAATACTATTACTAAATTAGGAGATTATGATGCAGTTGTAATTAGTGATTATGATAAGGGCTTTTTAACTGAAAGTACTATTAAATATCTTATTCATAAATACCCTATGACCTTTATTGATTCTAAAAAACTTTTTAATAAATGGATTAACGGAGTTACATTTTTAAAGATTAATGAAGTAGAATACAATAGAAATAGAAAAAATTTAAAAGATTATAAAGGTAATTTAATAGTTACCTTAGGTGAAAAAGGAGTAGATTTTAATGGTACTATTATCCCACCTAAAAGACAAGCAGAAGTATCTGATTTATCAGGTGCTGGTGATACTTTTTTTGCTGCATTTGTTTGTGGTATTTTAAAAAATAAAGGTATCAAATCTAGTATTGATTTTGCCCAAGATTGCGCATTATCAGTAATAGAAAAAAAAGGAGTAGTAATTATTTAAAAATCATTTGGTTTTTAGATTACTATTTCGTATATTAATGTTATATTAAAAATAAGTTATAATTATGGATTTATCATTACTTAAACAGAAATTGGACACCCTCCAATCAAAACCTCAGGGTGGAGGTCAAAAGACCGATTATACTAAAATTTTTTGGAGACCTAGTGTAGGTAAACAAATCATTAGAATTGTACCTTCGGCTTTTGATAAAAAGAACCCATTTAAAGAATTAAAATTTTATTATGGGATTACAAACAAGGTTATGATTTCACCTTTAAATTTTGGTGAAAAAGACCCTATTCATTTATTTGCTCAAAAACTTAGAGAAGAGTATAATAAAGAAAATTACATACTTGCAAAAAAGTTAGACGCTAAAAACCGTATTTTTGTTCCTGTAATAGTTAGAGGAGAGGAGGATAAAGGTGTTAGATTGTGGCAATTTGGTAAATTAGTATATGAAGAATTATTAGCACTTGCTGTTGATGATGAAATTGGAGATTATACTGATGTATCTAGTGGTAGAGATTTAACAGTAGAAACTGTAGGCCCAGAATCAACTGGTACACCTTATAATAAATCTTCCGTAAGAGTTAGACTTAAAACCACACCACTTAGTGAAGATTCTGCTACTGTAGAAACATGGTTAAAGGAACAACCAAATCCTGAAGAATTATTTAAGCGTTATACTTTTGATGAAATGAAATCAGCTTTAGAAAAATGGTTATCACCTGAAGAAGGTGAAGAAGGTGATGTTATTTCTGAACCATCAAATGATTTTGATAATGATCCTAAAGATTTACCTTGGGAAAAGGAAGAATCTAAATCTAAATTTAGTTTAGATACTTCTAAATCGAAGCAAAGTAAAAAGGATGAATTTGATAATCTATTTGAATAATGGGGAGAAAAACAAAAAAATCACTATCAGCAGCTGTATCTGCTGAGATTAAGGCTAATTTTGATCTAGGAAAATTTAAATCTAAAAAAGGTTTAGATAAAAACATCAAATTTAAAGACCAAGAATGGATTCCCTTATCACCTGCTTTTGGTGAAGTTACATCAGTCCCAGGTATTCCTATGGGACATATTGTTTTACTTAGAGGTCATTCTGACACAGGTAAAACTACAGCAATGATAGAAGCAGCAGTATCCGCCCAAAATAACGGAATACTGCCTGTTTTTATTATTACAGAGATGAAGTGGAATTGGGAACATGCTATTCAAATGGGCCTTGATATTGAAGTAGAACGTCATCCTGAAACAAATGAAGTTGTAGGTTATGAAGGTAATTTTCTTTATATTGACAGAGAAACTATTAATTCAATTGAAGATGTAGCTGGATTTATTTTAGATTTATTAGATGAACAAAAGAAAGGTAATTTACCTTATGATTTATTATTCTTATGGGATAGTATTGGATCAGTACCTTGTGAAATGTCTATTAAATCTAATAAAAATAATAATGAATGGAATGCAGGAGCTATGTCAACACAGTTTGGAAATAATGTTAATCAAAGAATTACATTATCAAGAAAAGAATCTTCACCTTATACTAATACACTAGTTTGTGTTAATAAAGTTTGGACATTAAAACCAGCTTCCCCTATGGGTCAACCTAAGTTGATGAACAAAGGAGGTTATGCTATGTGGTTTGATTCAACATTTGTAGTAACATTTGGTAATATTATGTCTGCTGGAACATCTAAAATTAAAGCAATTAAAGATGGAAAACAAGTAGAATTTGCTAAAAGATGTAATTTACAAATTGATAAAAATCATATTAATGGGGTTACTACTAGAGGAAGAATAGTAATGACACCTCATGGTTTTATTAAAGATGATCCAAATGAATTAAAGAAGTATAAGAATAATCATGCACAAGAATGGGTAAAAATTCTTGGTGGTTTAGATTTTGATGTTGTTGAAGAAGGAGAAGAAATACAAGATGTTTCTCAATTTGAGAAAGAACCAGAATAACAATAATGAAGCATAAAGAACTATTTAATCTTTTGGACTCTGTCCAAGAGCAAGGGGAAGAACCTCAATTAAAAAGACACGATAAAGTTCTATTAATAGATGGGTTGAACCTATTTTTTAGAAATTTTGCAATGCTTAACATGGTAAATCCTGATGGGATACATGTTGGTGGTCTTGGGGGTTTTTTACGTTCTTTAGGTGCTTTAATTAGACAAGTTCAACCAACCTCTGTTTATGTAGTATTCGATGGAGCGGGTTCATCAACCAACCGCAAGAACCTGCTCCCCGAGTACAAAGAGGATAGGAATCTTCAACGAATTACTAATTGGGAAATATTTGAAGATGTTGATGATGAACATGATGCAAAAGTTGACCAAATAGTACGTCTAATTCAATATCTAAAATTATTACCTATTAAAACCATAACAATAGATAAAGTA
>MDSZ01083435.1_pt1 | contig 17796 bp, 15 predicted proteins | sample 811201 | NCBI WGS metagenome assembly MDSZ01 (sample SAMN05326647, study PRJNA326480) | marine metagenome | isolation source: seawater | place: Indian Ocean: North | collected 2010
AAGTGATATAGAAAAAGAAAAAGAGATAGTAGAAAACAGCAAGGGCGCTTTATCGAATAAACTAATTGATAGTGCAAACAAAAATGAAGAAAGTAAGAAAAAAATCACTGAGGTAATAGTAGATATTGTTCAAGAAAATCCTGAAAAAGCTGTAGAAATTTTAGAAAACAATAAAAACACTACTAATGTGACAGAGACTATTAAAACAAAAATAGAAAATAATGAGGCTATAACAACAGAAGACTTTGACGAGGTTTTTGATACAAATGTTTCACCAAATTAAATAATGAGTTTACCAAAAATTTATAAACCGAAAAGCAATTATAAACTTATAAGACTTGGAAAAGATCATGATGGAGGATATTTGGTAGGCCAAAAAAGTATTTTAAATTCAAAAAATCTAATTTCATTTGGAATATCTGATGATTGGTCATTTGAATATCAATTCTCTAAAATGAATAAAAATACCAACATATATGCTTTTGATGATATGATTGATCTTAAATGGCTTATTAAAAAATTTTTAAAAAATATAAAACATTTTATTTTTTTTGAAATTCAATTTAAAACCTTAATAAATTCTTTTCTAAAAATAATTCAATACAATTTTGTAAAAAATAAAATAAACCTTATCAAGAAGTTTATTTCCCAGAATGATATAAGCGAAATAACAAAAGATAAAAAAAATATTTTTTTTAAAATAGATATTGAAGGATCAGAATATAGAATATTAGATGAGATAATTAAAATTAAAGAAAAAATAGAGGCAATAGTAATTGAATTGCACGATATTGATCTTCACAAGGATAGAATTAAAAATTTTATACAAAAAATTGATTTAAATGTTACACATATTCACCCAAATAACTATTCTAGACCCGACAGTGAAGGCAATCCCACTTGTATAGAATTAACGATAGAAAGAAATTCTGAAAAAGAAAATTTATTAGAATTAGAATTACCCCATATATTAGATCAAAGATGTGACCCTAAATCAGAAGATTTCATTTTAAATTTTGAAAATAATTAAATTTTTATGTTTCTGCTAATATGACAATATCAAGTAATAAAAAATATCAATATTTATTTTTTTCAATATTATCTATTTATGTTTTTTTTAATGGTGGAAATTCAAATTTATCTATTCAATTAAATTTCATTTTATTGAGTTTCTTTTTTTTAAAATGTCTAAAATACAAAAACTATAATCTACATTTAAAAAATTTTTTAATACAAAATAAAAAATCTTTAATTTTATATGTTTTTTTTTTATTATTCCTATGTATACAAATTATACCTTTGCCTTTTGATCTCTTAAAATTTTTTGCAATTGAAAAATTTAAATATATTGAAATTTTAAGTTCTGATATAATATCTTCATCAATTAGTTTTTCACCATCAGAGTCGTTTTTTCAAATATTACATTATATTTCTATTTTACTTGTACTTTTAATTACAAAAATGATTCTTTATACTGAAAGACATAAAAGAAGATTTTTTTTATTTTTGTCTTTTGTAGGTTTTTTAAGCTCCATTTTTGCAGTTATTCTTTATTTAAATGGTAATCCAGATTTACTATTTTTTAAAAGTCAATTTTATAAAACCTCATCTACTGGATTTTTTATAAATCGTACTGTATTTGCTATTTTCTTATTATTTTCATTAATATCTTCCTTAGAACTGCTAAAAAATTTAAATGAAAATAAAATCAAATCTAAAAATGATAATTTCTTTTTAAAAATTTATATAAGACTTTTTTTAGTATTTATTACAATAGGAATCATTACAAGTTTCTCTAGAATAGGTAATTTTTTATTATTAGTAACAATAATTTTCTATTTCGCAGATGAATTTTTTTTTAAAAAAAATAAAAATAAATCATTTTTAATTATTATTTCACTCATTATAATTTTTGATATTCTTATACTAGGATTTTATTTTGGTGCCTCACAAGTTATAGATAGATTCTATTTTTTAAATGAAGAATTAAGATCTATTAATCAAAGTAATATAAGTTTTTCCAGGTTAGAGATAATTTTATTTAGTTTTAAACAAATAAATAATTTTTTGATTTTTGGATATGGTTCAGGATCCTATGAAACAATGTTTCAACTAAAATTTATTAATCCTGATAACAAATTTGCAAACCACGCTCATTCTGATTTATTAGAATTTTTAGGTGAGTTCGGTTTAATTGGTTTTTCTTTATTATTCTTGAGTATTATAAAATTCTTTACAATTAAGAAAAACTACAATTTTATAAACTCAATTTTATTTTGCTATTTGTTTATATTGTTATTATTTGATTTTTCTTTTCATATTCCGATTATACAAGTTATTTTTGTAATTATTTTTTCAGTATCAAGTATTAAAACTACTCAGTTAAATTAGTATTATCAGATTTTACACCTTCTTGGATAATTGGATTGTATGAGCTGAATAAATCTGTTTGCGGAAGTAGTAAACTTATAGTTCTGTTCCATTTTACAATTTCTGTCGGTGGTACAAAAATAATATCTTTGGGTTGAAGCATAAACTTTCTCCCTGCGATTAAATTTATTGGATTTCTAACGTCTAGTTGGAAAACATCTACTTCAAGAAAAGTATTAAACTTCTCTCTTATAACATATACTTTCTTTGCATTCGCTGTTAACTGATTTAAACCACTAGTTGAAATCAATTCTGTTAATGAATAATCTAAATTAGGAAAATATACTCCAGGTTTTGTTACTTCCCCAAATACGTGTATTGCATCAGAGTTTCTATCTATAAATATTACATCGTCTTTTTTTAGATAAAAATTTTCTTTTTGGTCTTTGCCACTAAAAGCATTTGCTAAATTAATTTTAAAAACTTCATTGTCTCTTCTTAAAAATCCTTTAGTTCCATAAAGTTTGTCAGCAGCACTAGGGTTGAAGTTTGCTTCAATTGCGGCTTCAATTAGTTTAATAGGTTTTTGATCTAAATTAATTGTTTTCTGGTTTCTTACAGCACCAACAATGTAAACCTTACTGCTATTGAATTCTTCTATATTAATTTGCAAATCTGGATTTTTATAAAAATCTTTAATAACGTTAATTAAAATATTTTGTGCTTCGTTTAAAGTTAAGTTGTCTAATTTGACTTTTCCAATAAATGGTAAATCTATCATACCATCTTGATCAATTAAATAAGTATTATCTAAATCATCTGTATCAGTAAGATTAATGGAAATAGAATCTGCAGGTCCTAAAATATATTCATACTTATATTCATAAATATTTTTAAATTTATTTACTTTGTAATCAATCTCTTCAATTTTTTTTTTGTTGTAATAATCAATATCACTTTCAGATAAAGAATTAATTTTAATTATATTTATACCAACATCACTAATTGAATATTCATTTTCAATTACTTTTTTACTTGGTTTTTTTTTACTAATATTTTTATTTATCCCTGGAAGAGGTGTGCAATTATTTAGCAATAATAGAAATATTAAAATAAAGTTTAAATATTTTTTAAAATACATCATTTAATTATTAATTATAATAAAGTTTAAAAGCTTCAAATAAATAAAGATATTAAATTACTAGATTTTACAAGGTTTTTTAAGTACTTTTGCATTTATTGATATTTTTTTTAAAATAAATAAACAATACATATATTATGATAGATAGATTTAACTCCTTATTAAATATTTTTGACGTAGGAGATTTAAAATTTTTCTTTCTTGTTGCAAAAAAAAACTTAAAGAATTTAATAATATTATCCTTATTACTTTCACTGCTTGTATTCATAATTTCACTAAATCAAGAAAAAAAATATCTTAGTAAAGCCACAATAGTGATCGAGCCAGATGATAATAAAATAGTAAATATAGAGGAAGTCTATTCTATTGAGTCACAAAGCAATAGAATAAATAACCAAATGGCAATTTTGAAAAGTGACGAGGTTCTTGAATATATTTTAAAAGATAAAAAAAATTCAATGAAATTTAAAAGTTTATACTCAGATATAAAAAAAAATTTTTTTCAAAGAATATTTACAAAAAAAAAAAATATAGATCAAAATTATTTAAAATCAATTTTAACAAATAACTTTGTTGTTAGAAATATTCCAAGAAGTGATGTATTGGAGCTATCTTTTTTTTCGAATAATCCTAAAATATCTCAATTAGCCTTAGTCTCAATTATAGACTCTTATCAGAGATATGAAATAGATAGCAAAATTCAAATAACAAATTATGCAAATCAGAAAATTTCTGAAAGATTAAAAGAGCTCGTAAATCAAATGGATATAGCTCAAAAAAAACTTTCAAATTACAAAAAAGAGCAAAATTTAGTAGATACAGGAAATGTTAAAGAGCTTAAAATCAAAGAGATACAATCAATCTCAGAAAGAATTTTAGAGGCAAAAAAAAATTATCAAGAACAGCAAAACGATTTACTTTCAATTAAAGTGGCAGACGGAGATGTTGATGCCCTTCTTGCGATAAAAGATTTAAGATCAAGAGATGAAATTTCAAATATTAAAGCAAGCTTGACAGCAAATGAGAGTAACATTCAATCTTTATCTTTAATTTATACTGAGAAACATCCGAAAATTATGCAAGCAAATGATTTAAATGAGAATTTAAAATCTCAGCTTAAAGATATCCTAGACGAAAATATTCAACAAAAAGCATTTGAACTCAGCAATTTAGACAATTTCGTAAAATTATCTGAGGATGAACTTCAAAAAGCAACTGATGAACTTAGAGTAATTGAGGAAAAAGAAGCTGGAATGTTAAAATTTTCCAGAGAAGTAGAAAGCAGTAGAAAACTTTATGAATCCTTTCTACAAAGAGTAAAGGAGACAAACGAGGCTCAAAATTTACAAGTTTCTAAATTAAAAATTATAGAAAATCCAAATTTACCATCTATGCCTTTTTCTCCAAAACCAAATAGAAATCTTATCACAGCTTTTCTTATATCTTTTTTTAGTATTTATGCATTACTCTATTATAGAGAAATGAATTCTTCAGTAATTAAAAGTCCAGAAGCAATCGATTCATTAAATATTCCACAAATTGGAATTTTGCCTAGAGTAGAAAAACTAAAAAGAGGATTTCATATTTTGCAAATGTTTGTTGAGGATGGTGCATCTAGTTTTTCAGAGTCAATTAGATCTTCAAGAGCAATAATTGAGTCTAAGTTTGAAAAAAATAAAAGTTATATGATAACCTCAAGCAATCCATCTGAGGGTAAAACTACATACGCTTTTAATCTTGCATTATCATTAGAAAAATCTAATAGGGTTTTATTTATTGAAGCGGATATAAGAAGGCCATCTGTTTTAAATGGATTTTATCAATTTGATAAAGAAATACTGGGCTTAGGAGAAATAATCTCAGGTTCAGCACATCTAAACGAAGCTATATTCAAAGTACCAGGTACAGAGTTGGACATAATAACATCGGGAGAAAAAAGATTTGATATGTCCGATATTGTAACAAAAGACCAAATAAAAAAGTTTCTAGATGTTCTTAAAATGGAATATGATTACGTAATTGTTGATTCTCCACCAGTTCAACCTGTATCCGATACATTAATTTTAACACAAGCATCAGATTACAATCTATTTGTAATAAGATCAGAGGAAACAAGAACAGTTTCGTTTATGTCATCAATTAAAAAAATACAGAATGTAGGTGCTAAAATTAATGGAATAATAATAAACGATTTGGACACTTCAAAAGATAGTTACTACAGTTACTACTATAGTTATTCTCCTCAGTATTATTATCATAAAAACTAAAAATGTTTAAGCTTGAAAAGGTTTTTCAAAATGATGATAGTGGTTTTATATATTTTATATCTTTCATTAAAACTATTACAATGTTTTTGGGTATTTACATATTTTCTATTTTACAAAATTATTCAATTTATGAAATATTTGATTTTGAGATATTCAAAAAATCCTATTTTTATTTATATTCTTTTTTAGTAGTTTTTTTTTATTTTATAATTTCACTTATCATTAAAAATAAAAGATTTTTTCAGAGAAATTTTATTTCTTTTTTAAAAGAGGATTTATCGAGCATAATTGCTGCAAATATTTTTACATTTTCTATTTTTTTTTTATATGAAATAAAATTTATAATTAATCTAGATTTATTTATATTATTAATTACGAAAATTTTTATATTAATACTATTAAAATTTTACTCTAATTATTTATATGACGATTTAATTAACAAAAATATAATTCAAAAAAACATTATGTTAGTTGGAACCTATAATGAAGTTAAAAGTGTATTAAAAGAAAAATTTGATAAAATTTTTGTTTTTAAATGTTGTATGATTTCAGATTTAAAAAATCAAAATACAAAACTTATTAAAAGTGAAATAAAATTCCCTATTTTTCACGAGAATGAAGATATCAGGTCAATATTAGAGTATCACTCATTGGGTCAAATATGGATACTAAATGGAAATACAAAAAATAATAATAAAATATTTAACAAAATAATAAAATTTTCTGTAGATACTCTGAATATTAAATTAGAGACTTCACCAAATCTAAAAGGAGAAAAATTATTAGCAAATAAATATCAATATGAGTTTTATGAATGGTCAAGATTTTTTGGAATAAATTTATTTATAAAAATATTAATTGATAAGATATTGTCTATTATTTTTATTATAATTGCTTCGCCACTACTGTTGTTGTCATCACTAGCAATATACATAGAGGATGGCTACCCAATATTATTCACTCAAAACCGGACCGGGTGGGATGGTAGAAGATTTAAAATTTATAAATTACGTTCGTTAAAAAAACATGCTTTTGATAAAACAAAACAAGTGCATAAAGATGATGAAAGACTTCTTAAAATTGGTAAATTATTAAGACGATATAGCATAGACGAATTACCTCAATTCTTTAATGTTATTAATGGAGATATGTCTATTGTTGGACCAAGGCCTCATATGGTTGAGCATGATATTCATTATTCAAATTTATTTAACAATTTTCTTAAAAGACACAAGTGTAATCCAGGATTAACCGGATGGGCACAAGTTAATGGATTAAGAGGCGCTACTCCAGATCCCGAAATAATGAAAAGAAGGATGGAATTCGATTTATGGTATTTAAATAATTGGAATATTTTTTTAGATATATATATCATTTTTAAAACATTTTATGCTGTAATAAAATATAAGGGCGATTAAATTTAAATATTTTGCAACAACTATTTAACTTATGTGTGGTATTTCAGGGGTTTTTAATTTTAATAAATCAAATATTGAGTCTGAAAAAATTATTAGAAAAATAGTCAAATTACAGCATCAGCGAGGTCCAGATGCGAATGATATTTGGGTATCTGATTGCAAGAGACTAGTTTTTGGTCATAATAGACTATCAATTATCGATTTATCTATAAAAGCAAAACAACCCTTTTCATGTGTAAATAATGACTGCGTAATTACCTTTAATGGTGAGATTTATAACTACAAAGAAATTAGAAAAGACTTACAGAGTAAAAATATAAAATTTAAAAGTAATTCAGACACAGAAGTCATAATAGAGTCTTATAAATACTGGGGTGAAAAATTTATAGAAAAACTAAGAGGAATGTTTTCTTTCGCCATATGGGATAATAAAAAAAAAAAATTATTTTTAGCAAGAGACCCTTTTGGGATAAAACCTCTTTATTATTTAAAGATAAATGGATCATATATTTTTGCCTCACAAATAAAAAGTTTGTTATCAGTTGATAATATTAAATTTGAATATTCTGATGCTAGTATTGTTAGCTACTATTTGTGGGGGAACATTCAAGAACCTTTTTCTTTATATAAAAATATTTTTTCTTTAAAAAGAGGTACATATCTAACTGTTGAGGCAGATGGAAAAGAAAAGTCTGTAAATTATGCAAACATAAAAAATTTAATAATTAATACTGAGCCAAAAAATTTCAGTAGCGAAATTGAGAGAAATGATTATTTAAAAAATTGTATTAATGAAACTGTAAATTATCATCAAATTTCGGATGTACCAAGAACAGTTCTCCTATCATCAGGAATAGACTCAAATGTTATACTTAGTTCAATTTCTAACGAAAATAAAAAGAATTGTTCCGCACTAACTTTAGATTTTGATTATAAAAACGATCAGAATGAGACAATGCTTGCAAAACAATCCGCTTTATTAAATGAAATTGATCATTATATATCAAAAATTTCAGATGATGAATTTTATACTTTATTAGAAAATTTTTATAAAGATATGGACTCACCAACTAATGATGGTTTTAATAATTATTTAATATCCTACGTTTCCAAAAAAATGGGATCTAAAATCATAATATCTGGAATAGGGGGTGATGAAATTTTTTCAGGATATCCAACTTTTAAATTAATCCCAAAACTTAATAGAAATTTAAAATTTTTTCCTAAAATAAAAATATTAAATCAATTTATAAAAAATAGAATTTATAAAATTCTTAAAAAATTTAATTTAAAAACAAAATATGCAGGAATTGAGGAATATGGAAGAAGTCCAGAAGAAGCTTTCTTACTGGTCAGATCACTTTTCTTACCTTTTGAGTTAAAGGATTTAATCTCTGACAATACTTTTAATAAAGGATTTCGAGAATTGAATATATTTAATGTATTAAAAGATGATATATCCGATTTAAATGACACGAATTTGTCTACTATGTATTTAGAGATAAAATATTTTCTTTGTTCAAAATTACTGAGAGATTGCGATTGGGTTTCTATGGCCCATTCAGTAGAATTAAGAACGCCATTTGTCGACTGGTTCTTTTTTAAAAAAATGATAGCATTAATTAAATCAGATTTACCACCAAAAAAACACACCCTGTATGAATGTTACAAGAATAATCTTCCAAAGGATTTAATTAGCAGAAGGAAAACAGGTTTTATGATACCTCATGAAAGTTTTTTAAAAAAATTATCTATTAAAAAAAATTATCCAAATGCAATAAGAGACTGGTCAATCCTTAGTTATAAAAAATACCACGAAAATGAAAAGAATGTATAAAAAAAAAATTTTAAGGATTATTACAACCTTAAATCCTGAGTATGGAGGACCAATAAATGCTATAATACATAATTCTAGAGCATTAATTAAAAAGGGAATAAAAGTAGATATATTAACTTGTGATAATAAAAACACGCGTTACGTCAAAAACAAAAATATAACTATTCACAATATGGGGCCAAGTTTATTAGGTCGATATGGATTTAGTTTTAAATTATTTTTTTGGTTAAAAAAAAATAGAGAAAATTATGATACATTTTTAATACATGGTCTGTGGCAATTTATAAGTCTTGCCGCAAGATTATTATTGAGAAATAATTATTACATATTTCTACACGGTCAACTAGATCCTTTTTTTAAATTAAATTTTTTTAAATTATTAAAAAAAAAATTTTATTGGAGGTTAATTGAAAAAAATAATCTTTTAAATGCAAGGAGCGTGCTCCTTACATCCAAAGGAGAAAAAAATTCGTTAAACAATACTTTTGTTAAAATGGAAGGAATAAAAAAAAAGGTTGTAAATTATGGAATAATTAAACCAAAATATGACAACACAAAATATTCTGCACTTTTTTATAAAAAATTTAAAGAACTCAAAAACAAAAATTTTTATTTATTTTTGGGTAGGTATCACGAAAAAAAAGGTTGTGAAATTATAATAGAAGCAATTAACAAATTTAAAAAAAATTTCGAAGATATGGTATTGATGGTTGGTCCATTAAAAAATACTAATTATGAAAAAAAAATTTTTTATTTAAGGAAAAAATATAATCTAGATAAAAAAATTATAATTTCAGACGCATTATATGGAAACTACAAATGGGCAGCAATTTCTAAATCTAAAGCTATGCTTTTACCTTCACACGGAGAAAATTTTGGTGTTTCTATAGCTGAATCACTATGCTTTTCTAGGCCAGTATTAATATCAAATAAAGTTAATATTTATAAAGATATAATTAAATATGATGCAGGTTTAGTTTCAAAAAATTCATCAAATGGATTTATGAAAATTTTAGAGCAATTTAGTAAATATGACAAAAAAAAGTTAACAAAAATGAGAAAGAATTCCTTCAAGTGTTTTGATGAGAATTATAATTTATATAAAAATCAAAATGAACTTTATGATCTAATTAATCATCAAATATATAAAGTTTAAAAATATTATAATTTATTTTCTTTATAAATATTCAATAAATTTCTAAAGTATTTCTTACGGTTGAATTGATTAATTCTTAATTTATAATTAGCTTTTATCTTTTTTAAATTCTTTTTATTTTTAATCAATTGAGTAATCTTACTTACAAAACATTTCACCGAGAAGGGTTTACAGTAAATACCAGAGTTTCCAAAAATTTCTTTTAATGGAGGAATATTACTGGATACAACCGGTAAACCAGCACCAATCGCTTCAATGCAGGGTCTTCCATATCCTTCAAAGTATGATGGAAATAATAAAATATCTGACGATTTAAAAATGTCATTATGTTGTTGTTCATTTAAGTATGGAAGTTCAATAATATTTCTATCAAATTTGTTATTTATAAAACTCGGTAATTTACCAAAATTTAATAAAATAATATTTTTATATTTTTTTTTAAGTTGATTGAAAATTTTATAAGAAGTTTCAAAGTTTTTGTAAAACACGTGTGAAAAAGTTACAATAATAAAATTTTTTTTATTATCCGCAAACTTTTGAATAAAAATTTTATTATGTTTTTTGCTGGTAAGAATATCTGATGCTGGTTGATATAAAACTGAAATTTTATTTGGCTGTGCATTTGTATATTTTATAATATGTCTTTTAGTATAATTGCTTATTGTGATTACATGATTGAATAATTTCAATTTACTAAGAGAGTATTTTATCAATGTTCTATTTGTTTTATACTTTTTGCTTAAAAGGATTGGTAATAAATCATGTACAGTTATTATTTTTTTTTTTGCTCGTATGCTTTCTGCTAGGTGGGTGTATTGTGGGTCAATAACATGTGCCACATCTACCATACCCAATTTCTTTATCTGAATTTTGTACAAAAAATATCTGGCCAACCTCATTTTCCATAGATGAGGCAAAATAGTAAATAATTTTGGAATTTTTGGTCTAAATGTACTTATTGAAATATTCTTATTATATTTTTTTAACCCATTGATAATATCTCTAGCGTACAATTCCATACTAATTCTATTATCTTCCTTAAAATTAAGAAATAATCTTATTTTCATATCAATCAAAATGATAAATTAATTTTTTAGTTTTTTTTTTCGAAAATGTAACATCTAGTATTTTTTTCATTACATTTTTGACCTCCGGTTTAAGAATTTTTGTAATTTTATAATTTCCATTTTTAGATATAGATTTAATTTTGTTTGGATTATTTAAAAGTTCCCTACATTTTGATGCACATTCTTTAGCATTTTTGAAGTAAACAGCCTCTTTATTTTCAATTAAAATTTTTTTTTGAAATTTTGTCTTTTGAGATAGTAAAAGACTGCCTATTGCTGGTATCTCAATTGTTCTAGTTGTTATATCATCATCATTAGCTTTTGATAAAAGGCAAAGAGCTATTTTAGCCGAACTAATTATTTTTGAATACTCTGGGTTTTCTATGTATCTATTTATTATCTTATGTTTTAACTTGCTGAATAGGTTTTTATCTTTATCCCATTGAGCACCATATATTTTATAATTTAAGTTATACTTTTCAAATTCTAAAAAAAAATCTCCTCTTTCTGGAAACCAATTTCCAATAAAAACAATATCTCTTTTTAAATTATTTCTTTCAGATCTAGAAAGAACATGCTTTCTGTCATTTTCTTTGTCGTATTGTGGTAGAATAGAGATACAATTTTTGAGTTTATTTTTTTTTGAATATCTCAATCTAGAATGTATTTCAAAAAATATTTTATCAAAATAAGGTAAGGATTTTTTTAATAACCTCCAATTTCTTTTATCTCTTGTCAAAAAAGGGTTATCATTACAATAAAGTATTATTTTTTTTGTTTTTTTTTTTAAATATAGCAATGTATTTGAAGCTATATACGCTTCATTATTAATAAAAATTAAATCATAATTTTTTTTTACTTTTTTTTTAAAAAATAAATACAAATAAGGATTTACAATCTCTGGCGAGAGATGATAAAAAATTTTATTAAGTATTTTCTTTTTATGTAATTTTTCTGTGAAACATGCTTCTGTTTGTCTGTTCAAATATTTAAGTGCTTTAAATCTTTTAAATGAGTTCCCATTTTTAGGACCAATGAATAGTATTTTCATTTAAGTTTTGATATATTTATTTAAAATTAGATTAAGTGTTTTAACATACTCAGCCCAATTATAATTAGTTGCTTTTTTAGTATTCTCTTTTAAATCTTTAAGCTTATTTTTATCTTCCATAAGTTCTAAAATAACATCAGCTAAACTGGATATTTTATCTCGACTTATTACTTTTCCGCAATTATATTTTTCTATAAATTCTTTCGAACCAGTGTTTTCTGTTACAACAACTGGGCAACCAGAAGCTATTGATTGCAAAGTAACAATTGCCATTCCTTCCTCAATACTTGGAAGAACAAAAAGATTTGCTTTATTGAATAAAATATTCAATTTTTCGTGATTTTGGTGTCCATAAAAAATAACATTATCTTGAAAATCACTATCAATTAATTTTTTTAAAAATTTAGTATCTGAAGTCTCAGTTCCAACTATATGGAGTTTGATTTTTTTATTTCCTAGTTTATTTAGGATTTCAAATAAATAATGAAGACCTTTTCTTACGGATAGCTGTCCAACAAATATGATATTAAAATAATCATCATTTGATTTAAAATTAATTGGATAAAACTTTGTAGTATCAACTCCAAAATTTAACACTTCAATTTTTTTAATTCCTTTTTCCAAAAATGTATTTTTAACATAATTGGAAGGCACTAAAATTAAATCTGCTTCATCATACTCTCTCATTTCTCTTTCGATGAACCATTTATGGATTTTTTTATAATTTATTTTGAGTTTTTTATATTCATTCATAAGAATATTATTTTGATGAGAAATATGTGTTGATGATCTTTCACAAATATAAAAAATATTTCTTTTTTTTGCCTCTATGCCTGAATTTAAACTTGATCCAGATAGACCTAAAAAAACATTATTATTACTAAAATATTTTTTTGTAATATTATCTATTTTTTTAAATTGACTAATATTTAAATTATCTTTCAACCAGCCTTCGTTTAGAAATCTTGATAATATTGTATTTAAACTTACAGAAACAATTTTTTCTTTAGGAACTCCACTATTTTTCAATTTAAACCAAGGGTATCCACAAATTATTTTATTTAGCATTTCCATCTTATGCAACTCTTTTGCAACTTCAAAGTGGTGGAATTTTCCAGGATTAGAAATTATATATCTATTTTTCATTTTTATTTTTAGTAAACAAGTTAATAACTTTAAACATTAAAAAATAAATTATTGTAGCTTGAACTATTTCTCTAGTTAAAGTTAAAAAATGATATATGCCATCCAGTCCTGAAAAATGATAGATCCACCATGAGAAAGGAATTATTATGGGAGAAAATATTATTGAATTTTTTTCATTTTTTTGAAAAGCGTTAAAAAAAATAAATGCAATTATAAAATATATTAAAAAAAATATAAAATTTAAATTTTTATATAATATTTTACCTTCAACAAAAATTGAACCGAGCGAATATCTCGAGAAATTATACCCTGACATTCTTTCAATTAAGGTACCGGATGAAAATTGATAGTTTCTTTTGTTAAAATCGGGATCAAAAAAATTTATAAATATTTGAGGAATTACAGATATTACTAAATTTTTGTTTTCTGCTATAAAATTTGCTCTAATAGACTCTGTAAATAAATCTGATAAATACAAGGACTTATCAAAATATTTAATAAGTATAAACCTATCAAACATTGCGTAACCTGTGTAATCTTCACTTAAAATATCTTGATCAATAATTGTTTGTTTCTTTTGTTTATTCTCCAAAGATAATTTTAACAACTCTGTTCTGTTAACTTCGCTCCTAATATCTCTTAAAGAAAGTATAGTTGTATTTATCCAAGAAGAGCTAATTAAAACAAACAAAATGATTATTGATAAAAGAATACTAATAAAATTATTTTTTTTATTAAATAAATAAAAAATAAACGTAAAAAAAAATAGTATAAAAATTATCTGATAAAAGTCGCTTCTAGAATTTGTGGCTAACGCTGTTAACAATCCTGTAATAATATAAAATGATGTAATTAAACTAATTTGTAAAAAATTAATTTTTTTATCAATTAAAAATAACTTTAAAAATACAACAAGAGGAAAGTAGAATAATATCTCGATACCAACTAAAGTTTTTAAAAAAATATTTCCAGCTTCACTTACAGATGTAAGATTTATATAATTTAAATAAAATTTATTAGCAGAAAATAAAATCAATAAAAAAAAATTAGTTTTAATTGTTGGGTATTTAAAAATATCAATTTTTTCTAAAATTTTTCCAAAATTTGATGATAACTTTTTTAGTTTTGTAGAATTTACAAAAAGATAAAGACTTAGGTTTGCTATTATTTGGTATATGCATAAATTTAAATATGTTTTTTTTGGCATTAATAAATAACTATCAAATGTTTGAAAAAGTAATGTCTTAAATATTATTGGACCGCTTATCATTGAAAAGTTCAATGAAATAACAATAAAAGTAGGAAAAAAAAAAATTAGTGAGATAATTATTATTTAAAAAAATATTAAGTGTTAAAAAAGTTATAATAAATAGGAAAAATAATATTAAATTAAATTCTGTATCTGATATTAAAAATTGTATAATTGTGCATATTAAGCAAATAAATAAAAAAATATTTTTAAATGTATATATTTTTTGATTATCTACTAACTTTTTGTCAATAATCATTTAACCTTATACCAAAAATCATATTAAAATTATTATTATAAAATTATAAATATTAATAAAATAAAATTCGTCGTGAAAAATATAAATAAAATATTAATTACTGGTGGATCTGGATTTATTGGAACAAATCTTCATTTAAAATTAAAAAAAAACAAAAATAATATAGTTATTAATATCGATACAAAAAAACCATTGGAATCAAATTTATTAGATGATTGGGTTTCGTGTGATATAAGAAATTACTCAAAATTAAAAAAAATCTTTAATAGTTTCAAACCAAATATAGTTTATCATTTGGCGGCAAGAACAGATCTAGATGGTAAAACTATTCGAGATTATGATACTAACATTAAAGGAACAAAAAATGTTCTATCTTTAGTTACTTCTAATAAAAAAGTTAAAAAGTTTCTTTATACATCGACAAGGTTTGTTTTTAATATGGATCAAAACCCTAAAAATGACTTTGATTACTCAGCATCTACTGTTTATGGAGAGAGTAAAGTTATTTCAGAAAAACTTTATTTTGATTATTTAAAAAAATTACCTAAAAATTCTGTTTTAACGCGACCAACAAGTATTTGGGGGCCTTACTTTGGTGAACCATATTATAATTTTTTCAAAATAATAAAAAAGAATTTATATTTTCACCCTACATTAGAAAAAACATATAAATCTTTTGGATATGTTGAAAATACAGTTTTACAAATGATTAAATTATGTAATAGCAACGCTGTCAAAAAAAATGAAGTATATTATTTATGTGATTACAAACCTTACGAAATATTTAGTTTTGCTAATCAAATTTCGAAACGTTTCAACAAAACCAATTTAATTAAAATTCCTTATCTTTTATCATATTTTTTTTCATTAATTGGCAGTATGTTAAAATTTATTAATGCAAATTTTCCATTAACTTTATTTAGGTTAAAAAATATGACTACAAATTCAGTTTTTAATAACGGAAACTTAAAAAAAATTCAAAATCGTTTACCTTATAACTTGGCGAAATCTATAAACAAAACATGTGACTGGTTTATAAAAAATGAGACAAATTTTAAATAAGTTAATTTATATTTTTTTTACCAAGGGTGTAATAACAGCAATATTTAAGTGGAAGATATTTTCCATAAGCAGTTTTAAAATTATAACATCCGCAAAAAAAAATAATGTATTTCCAAAAACAATTATTGATATTGGGGCAAATCAAGGTCAATTTTCTGAGGCTTGCTTTCAATTATTTGACAAAGTTAAAGTAATTGCAATTGAACCTGACAAAAATATTTCAAAAATATTACAAAAAAATTTATCAAATAGAAATATACATATTATTAATAAAGTGGTTTCATCATATAATGGAACTGTAAATTTTCATATAAATGAAGACTCGCAAGTTTCATCTGTTTTACAAATTGGAAAAGATAGAAAAAAATTTTTTTCAAAGTCAAAAGTCAAAAGTACAATAAAACTACCTGTTTGCACACTTGATAAAATCATTATAAAAAATATTAAAAAACCTATACTTATAAAAATAGATACCCAAGGCTTAGAGTATGAAATATTAAAAGGTGGAACACAATTTCTAAAAAAAACAAAGTGGGTAATTTTAGAAGTACCTTTGAAAAAATTATATTTAGGACAAAGAAATTTTGATGATTTAAATAACCTAATGATAAAAAATAATTTTTCTTTTACAACTGTACTCAATTTTCATAATGTTCCAAAATCCAACGAAATAATGGAGATTGATGTGTTATACACAAAAAACCAATGAAAATAGTTTGTATTGAGAATATAAAATTTTTAAGTTTAAATGACGATGAGTTTTTTAGTATAACAAATAAAAATGGCCTTTTTGTTTTTCCTGCAGCACCCGCTTTAGCAAATATATTTTCTGATAAAGAATATAAAAATTCTTTAGAAAATTCTGATTATGTTTTCTTTGACAGTGGTTTTTTATGCTTATATTTATCAATTTTTAAGTCAATAAAAGTAAATAAACTCTCTGGTTTATTTTTTTTAAGAAAATTATTACTGAGTTTTAAAAATCATAATAAAAAAATTTTTTTGATAGATCCAAATGAGGATCATTCTAATAGTAATATTGGTTATTTAAATCAAATAGGACAAGAAAATATAGAAAGTTATATAGCTCCTTTTTACAAAGATATAATTAATGATCAAATGCTTATAAATAAAATAGATAAATTTAAGCCAGAATATGTGATCATAAATCTTGGAGGGGGAGTCCAAGAAAAATTGGGTTTATACTTAAAAAAAAATTTAAGACAAGAAACTAGAATTATTTGTACAGGAGCTGCGATAGCCTTTTTGACAGGATTGCAAGCAAATATACCAAAAATTATAGATAAATTTTATTTGGGTTGGTTTTGGAGAATTTTGTTTAATCCTAAATTATATTTAAAAAGATATTTAAATGCATTTAAATTATTGCCTGTATTGTTAAAAAGTAATGTTGAAGTAAAAAAATAATCAATTAATTTAAATTTATGAACTCAAATAAAAAAATATTAGTTGTTGGGGCAGGTGGTTTTATTGGAGGCCATTTAGTAAAAAAATTTGTGGATAATGGCAACAGAGTTATTGCAACAGATATAAAACCAAAAGAATATTGGTTTCAAGATTTTGAAAATGTCGAAAATTATTATGCAACAGATATGAAAGATATTTCAAATTGTAAAAAAGTAACTCAAGATGTTGATTATGTATTTAATATGGCATGTAATATGGGTGGCATGGGCTTTATAGAAAATAATAAAGCAGAATGTATGCTTTCAGTTTTAATAAATACAAATTTACTTATTGCTTGTAATGAAA
>MDSZ01211411.1_pt1 | contig 17790 bp, 17 predicted proteins | sample 811201 | NCBI WGS metagenome assembly MDSZ01 (sample SAMN05326647, study PRJNA326480) | marine metagenome | isolation source: seawater | place: Indian Ocean: North | collected 2010
GTAAAAAAAAAAATCAATAATTATTATTTTAAATATTTTAATTAGGCAATTTGAGACTTATTTATTCAATTTTTTAAAAAAAATAAAATATTTTTTTAAAATTTTACTATCATTTAAAATGTATAATAATTTTAAAAATTTATTTTTTTGAAGTTTAGAAATGGAATATTTCTTTAAGTTATTTTTTTTCAAATCTTCGAAAAATCTCAATAAATCATCCCTAGTCTTGCAGCTTAAAAAACACTCTTTTCCTGAAAAAAAGTAACTATTAAATTGCACGTAATTCAACCTTACTAAAATCTTATCTAACATTAAAACTTCAGGAAATATCGTCGAATTTACATCAAAAACTATATCTGACCAATTTATTAATGAAGATGTTAATTGCTCTTTAAAATAAATGATCTTAAAATTATTATAACTTTTTGGAAGATCTAAATATGTTTTTTGAGATCTTGGATGAGATTGAATTATTAAAAATAAATTATTAATTTTTAATAATTTTTTAATAATTAATTTTATCTCCTTATAATTAACGTTATCTTGAGTTTTTGGTAATAAAAATAATACTTTCTTTTTTCCTTTGCCAAACTTAAGTTTTTTATTAATTATATTTTTATTTAGGATTTTTAACCATTCATATGAAAATCTTAATTGCTGAAAGTTTTTAATTTGAATATTTTTTGTTTTTTCACCTTTTAAAATATCTTCAAACCATTTATTTTCAGCAAAACATAAATCATTGTTTTCCACATATGCAAAAGAAGATCTTCCATCTTTTAAACATTTTTCATCAAACATACTATAAGTTCTACTATAATTATTGTACTGTGTAATACTGTGATTAATATTAATATTAAATCCACCCTTTTTTTTTATTTGGTTCTTAAAATATTTATAATTTTTATATTTGTTCTCTCTGTAGTCAAAAATTCCAATTTCGTTATTCTTAATTTTTAAGAAACTAACAAATTCTTTGAAATATTTTTGAGAAAAATCGTATTTTTTATTTAAAAAATATGAAAAAAATTTACGTATAAGATTAGATTTTATATTTATATTTGAGCAAATTTTTAAAAAAGAGTTAAAAAGTAGAATGTTTAATTTTGTATATCTATTTTTTTTATAAATAAATTCTTCAAAATTTATTAGATCAATATTATTTTTTTTTAAAAAAGAAATACGTTTATCCTCATTATAATTATAATTTAAACCATTACATATTATTACAATTTTAAATAATTTTTCTTTGTTTAAAAAATATGCAAGAGGTGTTAAATGATCTATAGACGCAAAATCTTCCATAAAAAAATAGCAATTTTTCATATTTATAAATTAATAATTTTGCTACAAAATTTTTTAGCTACTTCATTATGTGATGTAATCAAGATAGTCGATTCCTTGAACTCTTCAAAGATATTGTTTAAAACTTTTTCTTCAGTTTTTAAATCTAATCCATTTGTAATTTCATCCAATATTATAAAGTCTTTTTTATCAAAATAAAATAATCTTGCGATAGCAATTCGTTGTGCTTGACCACCTGAAATATTGGTTGAGTTATCTGTTATAAACGTATTCTCTATATCCACTGGTTTTTTTGAATCATTAAAAAATAATGATTTTTTAAGTGCTTCAACAACAGCATTTTTATCTTCTATAATATCTCTAAATCGGTCATATCCCAATTTAACATTATTTATTATACTGTCATTTACCATCATTGGTTTTTGAGGCAAATAAAAGAAAGTATTTTTTTCAAAGTAGTTTTTTTCATATTGAATTTGATAATTATTATTCAAAGTTATTTTTCCTGTTTTAACTTCTAATAACCCTAAAATTATATTCATTAATGTAGTTTTTCCTTTGCCTGATGAACCAGATAAAAATATTTTATCACCCTTATTAATTTCAACAGAGTAATTACTAAAAATTTTTTTATTATTTTGTGGATAATTAAATTCAATATTTTCAAATTTTATTGACGAAAATTTTTGATCATAAATTTTTAATTTATTAATATTATTAAGTCTTGTTTTTAAGTCATTATAAGTCTCCAAATTTGGTAAGTTGAATTTTAACAAACTAAAAATTGAGACAAGGTTGGTTGCAGCAGGTAATAATCTTAATACGATATAAAATGACATAGTATAAAATGGTAATAAACTTTTAAAATTTTCGTGATATTTATATGTATAAACAACTGAAGATATAATAAATAAAAAAACAATTACTTCCAAAATCGGTCTAGTTGCTAAGTCAATTAAAAATTTTCTCACATGAGAAATATAACTGATCTGATTGAAATTTTTAAATTTATCAATGAAATAGTTTTCAAGTGATAAAATTTTAATTTCCTTTAAACCAAGTTGTATATCTGAAAATAGTTTAATTATTTTTGCCTCAGAATTTTTAATATTTTCACCATAATTAAATAATTTTTTCCTAAAATAAAAATAATACAAATAAGATAAAACTGTAAAAAAAAATATTCCAATTAAACTGAAATAACTATATTGATATATTAGAAGTAAAATCAAACTTATAGCAATCAATAATTGAGAAAAAGATCTTAACAATGCTGCTAAACAATTTGTTAAAGCTAAACTTTGTTTTGTAAAAAAATTCAAAAATTCTTCTTTTCTAAAATTGTTTGAAGATACTAATTCTGAGTTTATATATTTTATTAAATACTTATCTCTTATTTTCTTGTTCATATTAAATGAAAAAATATTAATTTTATGATTTGAAATTATGATTAGTAAAGATTTGGCTATTAATATAAAAGTTAAAATAAAACTTGCAAAATGAACCTTATTAAAACTTAAATTTAAATTTTTATAAATATTATCAATTAAGAAATTAGAATTATCTAAAAATATTATAGAGGCGTAATCTGCAATTAAAATTGCAAAAAAGATTTCTATAACTGCATTTATTGTAAACAAAAAAATTAAAAATATTATTTTACTAATTTTTGAATTTTCGCTAATAAAATTAAGATATTGTATTATCATTCATTATTATATTTTTTAAAACTTCCTTAAACCCAAAATCTATATTTATAGTATTATTTACAAATGATTTTTTAGTCCATAAAACCAAATCTTTATCATCTACACATTTTGACATGCAAATTGCTGTTGTAAATTTTTGAAGATCTGCTTCTTGATCTTTTTTTATTTTTTCATCATGTTTTTTTAGTAAAATATTTTTTAAATTTGAGAGATTATCTAAATAATATACTGATTTAAGAGTTGAATATATACTTTTTCCTAAAGCAATTGTTTTTTTTCCTAAAAATAAACTCTCTAGACCAGAAGTTCCTGTTACAGTAATGACGGCCTCTGCATTCATAATTATTTCATTATTATTATATTTTGGGTTTATTAATCTCACATTATACATTTTTTTTATTTCTTTATAAAAACTATAGGTGTTAAGTCCTAGCATTGCCGGATGGTCTCTAACTAATAATACATAATTAGACGGTAATTCTAATGAAATTCTTTTAATTAAAGATAATTGATCATAATAAATTTGACCTCTTATTAAAGTGGAAGCCTCTGGGATAACACTTAAAGGAAGATATAAATATTTTTCTTTTGGAATCTTATTTTCAGCAATATTTTTTGTCAAAAAAATATTTTTGTAATAAACTAAATTCCTTATTATTTTCGTTTTTTTATCAGGGCTTAAAAAATGAGTGTCTTTATTTTTAATTAAGATTAAATTTCTAATAAATCTATAAATATTTTTAAAATTTATTTTTTTTGAATTTAATAATTCTATTTGATAATTTTGCTCAATAATATTTTTTTTATTTTCATTTAAATTATTTAAATATTTAAAATATAAATTTTTCCCATCTTCACTTGGCTCTGACAATTTCTTATAAATTTCATCGATTTCTCTGTGATAATCTATATTATTATCTATTACTGACCATTTATTAGAAACTCTTGTTTCATTTAAAGTTAAATATTGCTTTTTATATGCTTTACACAAATAATACAAAATCTCACTTGTCAATGATGCGGAGGTATAGGTTACTACAACCGAATTATTCTTAACTAATTTTTCTAATTCGTAATATAAGCCAAAAAAAATACATATAATTTGATTTTGAGATAGTTTTTTTTTATATATTAAGTTGTGAGTATGCTGAATTAAAACTCTTTCTGAAAATAAAATTTTATTTATTGATATATTTAAAAAACTTTCAACTTTATTAATTTCGTTTTCATATTCACTTAAAAGTTTTTTGGAACTATTTTTTTCTAAATCTCTTAATAAGTTATCAATGTAAATTAAATTATTATATTCAAAATCTTTCTGGCTTTTTAAATATCTATAATTATGACCACCCATAACTAGACAATTAACACTGTTTATTTTTAAATCTTTCTTAAGTAAACGTAAAATGCTGTGGGTTCTTTGGGTAAAGCCCGAATATCCAGTAAGAATTAAAATATCCATTATTTAATTTTCAATGAAATAGTTTTCCCATAATGACTTGTCTAACTTAACTGGACCATATGTGCTTTCATCTCCCCATAGATTTTTTTTCTTCCATTCTCCTTTTGAAATCCACCAGGTTCTTTTGTCTCTAAAAGTGTCTGCAACTTTATCAAAATAATCCTCACTCCAATTTACATATTTAAGCCATCTATTTAAATCATTAGATTTTATATGATCTCTTTTCTTTATTTCTTGGATTGCTTGCTCTCTAGAGAGTTTTCCTGATCTTACATCTTTAGAACAATGATCAGTGCATCTGCCATAGCCAAACTTAATGAATTTCATATAATCATGAATTCCATTTTCATGAATATCATCCAAATTAGAAAATTTTCTATAAGTACGCTCAAATCCCTCCTCATGTATTTGAAATCCATATTTTTTTCTAACAAGTTCAAAATGCTCATTTGCATCCCAATAAAAGTAATTTGACAAATAAATCCCTCTTACGCCTATGTCATTTATTTCTTCATCTGAGGGATATTTCCATGCATCCATCTCATTTGAAGATAATTTTTCATTATTTTTTTTAGATAAATCGATAATATCGTTCCACTCATATCCTCTTAGATCATGCTCGTATCTATGTCGTTTACTAAATTCAATAAAATCATCATGACTATACATTCCCCCAACATCAGCTCTGCCATGCTCGCCCCAAACAATTATTGGAATTTTTTTTTCAACTGCAACTTTAATTGGATAAGTCATAATCCCACAATGATTATGCCAATTCATATCCCCCATTATTGTCATGCCTAATCTATTTAATTTCTTTAATGTACTAATTGCTGGTGTATAAAAAATATGATCAAACCCAAAGACCTCTCTCATTATTTCAACATTTTTTAAACCTGTTTTAGAATAATTATTTCCATTATAAGTAACTAATAGTGCTTCATATCCTAGTTCCTTAATTGTATGTGCTTGAAAAAAACTATCCTTTCCACCACTAACTGGAATTAAACAGTCATAGGATTCATTTGTTTTATTTTGTTTAATAAGTTCTACAAACTCTTTTTTTCTTTGTTCCCAATCTATAATTTTTTTCTCTGAATTTATCAGACATCCTGTACAGATATTTTTTTCATTAAATTGCAGAGGTACAGCTGAACTTGAGGGATATAAACAGCTTGAACAATATATAATGTTTGGCTTTTGAGTTTTTTTCATCATCTTACATAAATATTTTTATCTTTTAGTTTTTTTTTTACATTTGGATAACTTAGTTCCTTAAAATTAAAATAATTTCCTGCAGCTAACGCGGAAACCTTTAAATTTGATGCAGCATCAACAAAATGATTTTCATTTCCAGCACCAGAGCATAGAATAACCGGTAATTTAATGTTTCCTATTTTTTTCATAACTGTAAGGTCAAATCCTTTTGCTGATCCATCATTTTGAATATTTTGGAGTAAAATTTCTCCAGCACCAAGTTTTTCAACTATCTTGATATGATCTTCTAACAAAATTTTTGTATTTTCTTTACCAAATTCTTTGTAGACAAAATACTTATTATTTTCAATTTTGTAGTCAATAGACGCTACAACTGCTTGCGATCCTAAATATTTAACAATTTGTTTGATCTCATTATGATTTTCAAAGAATAGCGTATTTAAAGTAATCTTATCACAACCTGTTCTTATAAATTCTACTGCTTGTTCACATGTTCTGATCCTGCCACCAAATGTTAATGGCATAAAGCAAAATTTGCTTATTTCTGTCAAAATTTTTATAATATTTGTTGTATTTGATAAGTTAAGATCATCTCTACCTAAATCATAATTAGATTGCCTAGAAATATCTATATAAATTAATTCATCTGCCTTCCAGTTAGATAATCTTTCTGCTTGGTGAATAATATTACCCAAAGATTGGTGGAAATCAAAATTCTTACTTCTTACAATTAAGCCATTTTTTAAAAATAATACAGGTATAATTCTAATTGGCTTTCTCATTTAAAAAACTTTTTATAATTTGCATACCGTCCAAATCACTTTTTTCTGGGTGAAATTGACAACCAAAAATATTTTCTTTTTTTACGATGACATCAATTTCTAATGGAGTTTCTATAGTGGCAATAACCAAAGATCTATCCTTAGTTATACAGCCATATTTATGGACAAAATAGTAAAAACTTTCGCTATTAAGTTCATTTAAAAAGTTTGATGACTTATCAAATTTAAAAATTGGATTTATCCATCCAATATTAGGTACAGAAAAATTTTCATTTTCCTCTAGTTTAACTACTTTGCCATTAATAAATCCTAATCCACTTGTAGCCCCATCTTCTTCACTTTGATCATACAATAATTGCATACCCAAACAAATTCCAAGTATTTTTGATTTTTCTTTATTTATTTGAACATCTAGACATTCATCTAAAGATCTTTCTTTAATACTTTCAATAGCTTTTTTAAATGAACCGACTCCAGGTAGAATGTAATTTTCATGATTTGTAAAATCTTTCTTAGAACTTATTATTTTATAGTCTATTTCTAATTTTCTTAAACAGTTTTGGATTGAAGAAATATTAGACAAACCATAATCAATGAGTCCTATTGTGTTAGATAAGATATTTGCCATTTTTTATTATTTCGAGTTTGTATACATTCCTCAAAGTATAATACAATCTTATTATTCTTAGAAAAAATACATGGTTCGGAAAAATGTGTAATATTGTCTGATTTGTTAAATATTTTTAAATTTATAGTCTTGGGGACAGACCATTTAATTCCATCAATAGAGTAACAAAATAAAATTTTAGATTTCTTTAAATTTTTCGACCATCTGGAAAACAGCATTATCCATTGATTATATTTAATAATTATCGATGGAGCATAATCAATGAGTTTATTATTTTTAGTAATATTTTTTTCATCTTTTAATAATTTTAAATTATTATTAAAAATACTTAATTTTATTTCTCTAAGATTTTTTTTACCACTAGAATAATATAAAAAAACTTTATTGCTTTTTTTCAAAGCAAAAGGAGAATAATAGTTTATTTTTTTATCAAATAAAAATTTCTTATTTTTTATTTTCCAATGAGTAAGATTTTTTGAAACAGCAGTTGATATGAAATATTTTTTTGTTATTCTTGAGTAAGTCTGAAAAAATATCAAATATTGATTATTAAATTTTATAATTGATGGACTTACATATCTATAAAATTTATTAGACTTTAAAATTTTAAATACTTTATCTTTTTTTATACAATAAATAGCTGTGTCACTTATTTTTTTTTCTCCTACAAAAAAAATAATTTTTTTAAAAATAAAAGGACTAATTAATTTTTTAAATTTTTGATTAAATTTGAAATTTTTTTTTTTTTAAATTGAATAAACTTTTTTTTAATTTGGAACATGTTTAATTAAAATTTTTAAAAAACTCTTTATACCAATCAATATATTTTTGATAACCTTTCTCTAAAGAGTTTTCAGGACTATATCCTAATAATTTTTTTGCTTTCTCAATAGATAATTTTCCTCTGACAGGCATAAATTTGTCTTTATTTTTATGGTCTAGGTTGACTTTATCAAAATTTTTTTCCAAAATATCAACTAAATCTCTTATTTTTCTGCCCTCACCATATGTAATATTAAATGTCTGATTTATTGAGTTTTTATTTTCACAACATAACTCAATTCCTTGAATAAAATCTTCGATATAAGTAAAATCTAATTTATCACTTCCATCTCCCTCTAAAACAATTTTATCTCCATGAAGTATATTTTCTATAAACACTTGCCCGACTCTTCTGCTCACACATCGCTCACCATATAGTGCTGATGGCCTTATTATTGTATACGGCATGTCAAATACTTGATTATAAGATTTAACTATAAGTTCTCCGCAGTATTTTAACGTACCATAAATACCAATTGGATTACATTCGGTATCTTCATTTACTTCATTAGCTTTAAAATTGCCATAAACCATGCTTGATGAAAAATAAATAAAATGTGATCCAACTGATCTTGCGCTATCTAATGAGTTTTCAAGAGTTCTTAGACTATTATCAAAAGTTGAATGAGGATTTTTATTTGATTTATTTGCATGTGAAACTGCAGCTAAGTGAATTACTATATCTGGTGAAAAATCTCTAAATATATTTGACAATTCATGGTAATTTCTTGAGTCAATAATATTTAGTTCTATGTTGTTTTTACTCAGTAAATTTAAACGTTCATTTAAAATTGATCTAAAAAAGTTGTTGTTGTTATTACCAATGTCACCAGAAAAACTTAGTAGATTATTTACTGATAAACTGTCTACTATTTTCACTTGGTATTTTTTTATTAATTTCATAGCAAGGTTATGACCAATAAATCCAGCACCCCCAACTAAAAGTATTTTCTTCATAATGTTATAACCTTTTTAATTGATCTTAATATTTTATTGATTTCATTTTTTGATATATCAGGGTGGCATGGTAATGACAAACTTTCATCAGCATAATTTTTAGCCACTTTAAAGTGATTTAATTTATACTTATATTTTTTTTTATAAAAACTCATTAAAGGAACAGGTTTTGCATAATGTATACTGTGCCCTATTTTTTTGGATTTAAACGTTTCTAAAATTTTTTTTCTAAGGTTTTTATTTACAAAAATTTGGAAAATAAAATATGAGCAATTTTTACTAAAAGGCATACTTGAGATATCATTTTGTAAATTATATTTTTTAATTTGTTGAATATAAAATTTTGCATTTTTTTTTCTTTTGTCTAAATTTTTTTTATATCTAAGCAACTGTCTCCATACTAATGCTGACTGAAAATCAGTCATTCTATAATTATAACCTAAATATTTAACATCGTAGTGGCCAGGAATTTTTCTTTGATTTATATCTAAGTCTATACCAAAGGCTTTAAAATATTTTATTTTTTTATAGGTTTCATAGTTATTTGTTATCACAGCACCACCTTCACCAGAAGTAATTTGCTTTGTTGGATAAAAAGAAAAACATCCAGTTTCTCCAAAATTTCCAAGATGTTTATTTTTATAATTAGATCCCAAACTATGAGCGCAATCCTCTATAAGTTTTAGATTATATTTTTTACAAATTTTAAGAACCTTTTCGATTTCGCATGGATAACCTGCCATATGCACTATTATTATAGCTTTGGTTTTTTTTGTTATTTTTTTCTCAATTTTATTACAATCTATGTTTCCTGTTAAGGGTTCAACATCAACAAAAACTGGTGTTGCTCCTGTAAATTCAACTGCATGAGATGTAGCCGTATGTGTCATTGCAGGAACTAAAACTTCATCATTTTTTTTTAAATTCAAAGCTAAACAACTAAGATGTAGTCCTGCAGTACAATTCGAAACAGTAATAGCATATTTTGCTCCTGTAAAATTTTTTAAAGAGTCTTCAAATTTTTTTGTATATGGGCCATGTGTTAGCCATCCACTTTGTAAAATTTTGCTAACTAATTTTGTGTCATCTTTTCTGATATCAACTTTTGAAAACTTTATCATTAGTAATTTAATTTAATTTCTTTATTTAATTTTTTTGATTTCTCTGCTGCAAAACATATTTTCATAATATTAAAAATTTCCTTTTTATTTATTATTTGTTTGTTGGAAACACAATTTATATTTTCTATAAAATTAAAAATAAGTTCTTTTCTGTTTTTTTTATCTGGATAAGCAAATTTTAATTTATTTATTTTTTTTTTCGTGTTTATGATGTAAGAACCTGAAAGTGTATTTTTTAATGTGTTTTTGGAGCCATATACGCTTATCGCATGAAGGTGTTCATGTGGACAAACTAGATTTGCAGTAATATTCGCAATTAAACCATTTCCAAATTTTAATGTCATTGTGCTAAAAGAGTCTTTGTTAAATTTTTTTTTATTAATACCTATTCTATTGCCATAGCAAAAAACACTTCTTGGAAAATCATCTAGCATCCAACAAATTAAATCAAGGATATGAATTGTAGCTCCCAATTCAATTGTAAAAAGTTTAATCCTTGATCTCCATTCATAAAGTTTTTTAATTCTCCCCCAAATATAACTTCCTTCGATAAAATAATAATTTTTTTTATTTTGACTAATAATCTCTTTAAATTTTTTAAATATTTTTTCTGTTCTTAAAACCATGTTTGAATAAATAATTAGATTATTATTTTTTTTTGACTCTTTCCTTATTTTATTTAATTCATTAATTGATAAACATAATGGTTTTTCAACTAAAATATGTTTTTTATATTTAAAACATTTCATTACTTGTCGATAATGATGATCATCATAGCTTGCTATTGACACAGCATTAATTTCTTTATCCTTAAAAATAATATCTTCATCATCTGTGAAGATGATGTTGGGGTATTGTTTTTTAAGTAATTTAATTTTTTTTTTATTTTTTTCACAAACCGTTTTTACAGAACTTAACTTGTGTAGCTGAAATGCCTGAAAATGCTTTTGACCAACTCCAAATCCAATTATGCCAACATTAATCATTAGAATTTTTATTCATTTTTAAAAATAATATCTACCTGATCTTTAGTTGCATTTAATTTCAGAATCTTATTTTTTAATACATTCTGATTAACATTTAAATTAGCGGACAATACTGAGTTTTCTCCAATTGTAATACCAGGATTAATAACACAACTTGCACCTACCCAAACATTTCTTTCAATATTCACTGGTTCATGTTTAAAATTGCTTTGAATTGTATGCTTCTTATTATTAAATACATGCGAAGATGAATTCACTGAGCAATTTGATGCAAAAATAGCAAATTCACCAACTTTTATATCTGATCCTGCATTAAAAATAGTAGACATGCCTAACTTTACGTTTTTATCTAAATTAATTGTTGCTTCATTAGCTGATACTAATCTTACATTGTTATCTAATTTTACGTTTTGACCAATAACAATTTTAGAAAAGTTTTTAGCTCTTAACTCGACACCTTTGCAAATATATGAATTATCGTCTATTGAAATAAATGCACCTTTATCAATTTTAATTACTACTTTTTCCTCAAAAAAAACATTACTTCCTATTTTGATTCTTTTATTATGTTTAAGCAGAATAAAAGTTTTTCTAAATAGTGAAATTATATTAGCTATTAAATTCATCTAAATAAATCTTTGCAGTTAAAAAAGAAAACATAAATTTGTTTTCTTCATCTAAAAGATAATCTTTTTTATATAACTTAATAATTAAGTCTTTACTAATCCAATCATAAAGTAATGAGCTTTTTTTTAAAAAATTAATAATTCTCCTATCATTTGATGGAAAAAGTGTTCTAAAAGAAAAATTAAATCCAGTTTTTTTATAATTATTAACTACATCTTTAGGCATTATATCCCTAAAGGTATCTCTAAGTAAAAATTTTAGAAATCCTTTTTGGACCATGTATTTTTCAGGCAAATTTAAAGTAAAATTTAATAAGTTTTTATTTAGAAGTGGATTTCGGTTTTCTATTGACTCCTTCATGCAATTTAGGTCTTCCGCAAATGTTAAGACAGGGACAGTTTCATAATAGTATTCATTTAGCATTCTATTTTTTAATTTGCTAAATCCAAAATTTATTTCATTATTTTTTTTTGTATCGATGAGTTTATTATTAAAATAAATACTATTGTCTGATCTAAGTTTTTTTCTATTTATTTCTATTTTAATATCTTTAAAATTTTTATTTCTAATATTTGGTAATACGTTTAATTTCCAAAATTTAATGTTATCTTTATAGTTTTGATGTATTTTATTTTTAAAATAAATAAGATAATGATGATAATAACCAGTAAATACCTCATCTCCACCATTGCCTGATATTAGTACTTTAATGTCATTTTTTTTTACTTTTTTTACTAAATAACTTTGAATTAAAAAGTTTATTGTAGGAACAGGATACGAATAATATTTAGTTAAATTCCTTAATTCATCAAAATGGTTAAATTTACTTATATTTATATAATTACTATCGTAATTATTATCTCTACAGACCTTGGTAATAATATCTGATTCATTATATCTCGGATCTTTATCAATAATTGAATACGTAGAAATTTTATTATTTAAAATTTTTTTCGAAATAGATGTAATTAAGTTTGAATCGATCCCACCACTTAGGCTGTAAGCTAGAGGAACATCAGATCTAAGAGAAATATCAACTGAGTCAATTAATAATTTTCTCAATTTCTTTTTTATTGTGTTATAGTTTTGGTTAATTATTAATTTTCTATAATTTTTTTTAACTAAAATTTTTTTAAAAATATATTTTTTTTTATCAATATTTAAATATTCATAATTGAAAAATGAATCTACATTGATAATTTTTTGATTAAAAGTTTGATTATTTATAAACCAACCACGATATCCATCAACAAGGTCTGAACAAATTTTTCTATAATTAAATTTTTTTTTTATTTTTTTATCTAAATGATAAATATATTTTATTTCAGATGCGTAGACAAAGTTATCTTTCTTTAAATAAGAAAAGAATAATGGTTTTTCATTTGCTGGATCACGGGAAATAAAAATTTTTTTATCTAAAATGTCATATAGAACTAATGACCACATGCCTACTAATTTTGAAGTAAAGTTATTTCCCCAAAATCTATAGGCTTCCAATAGTACCTCAGTATCAGAATTAGTTTTAAATTTAACTCCATAAGTTTCTAATTCTTTTCTTAATTCTAAATAGTTATAAATTTCTCCATTAAAGATAATTAATAAATTATTTTTGACAAAAGGTTGATTAGAGTCGTTCTTCAAGTCAATAATTGATAGTCTTGAATGGAAAAAATAGAAATACCGACGATTGTATTTAAATTCTAAATGATTTTGGCTATCTGGCCCTCTATTTTTCATTAATTTGAGCAACCCATCAATTTTGGATTTATTTAACTTTTTATTTGTTGATAAAAAAACTATTCCACACATTTTGTTTAGATATATCCTAATCCTTTAAGTCATTAGGCTTAAGCAGACTGCCTTTTTTAATGTTATTTTTAGCTTTTGCTTTAAGGGCAATTTCAATTGAGTTTATTGGCAAACCCAAAGCATTAAAAGGCCTTAAGAATTCTAAACAATCTAAACTTATTTTTTGATTTTTTGAAATATTTTTTGTGACATAAATAGATCTACGAACAATATTTGTTATTTTTTTTTCAGAAGTTTGAATTCTTTTTTTTTTTTGGCCAATATAATCAGATTGTTTTTTAATATAATCTGAAATTATATTTAAGTCATATTGATCAGCAGACAGATTGTGATCTCTAAAATCTGAAAAATTTTTATCTAATGTGAAATGTTTTTCAATCATTATTGCGCCCATGTTGACTGCAATTATTGATGCTATAACACCTGGACAGTGATCTGAGTAACCAAGTTGAATTTTGTATTTATTATTTTTTATGAAATTTAAATTTAATTCTTTTGGATCAGCAGGATAATTTGTAACACAGTGGAGAAAAAAAGTTTTTTTTAAATTATAATTTTTAAAGATAAAATCTTTTAACTTTATAATTTCTTTTTCATTTATAAGACCCATAGAAATAATTATTTTTTTTTTTGTTTTAAAAAGTTTTTTCATAAGAAAATGAAAATTATTATCGCTAGATGCAACTTTAAAATAATCAACATAATTTTTGATTTTATCAATTAAACTTATGCTAAGGGGAGTAGTTATATATTTTAGGTTATTTTTTTTTGTAAACTTAGCGAGCTTAATATGTTCATCTATTGAGAGTTCAAACTTTTTAAGTCTTCTAAATGAAGGAGATTTTTTTGTTACAAATTTTTCAGTAGAATATGTTTGAAATTTTACGGCATCAGCACCTCCTTTTTTTGCACTCAAAATTAATTTTTTTGCTAAATCAAATTTACCCTCATGGTTATTACCAATCTCTGCAATTAAGAGGGGTGCTTTTTTTTTCATTTTTAATATTTATTAATTTAAATTAATTTCAATTTTTTTCTTATTTCTTTTAAATCTTTTTTAAAATCAACACTAATTTTCACTTTTGATAAATTTTTTTTATTCTTAAAATTAACTATCTTAAATTTTTTGTAATTCTTGTAAAAAAAAGTTGTAACATGTTCCTTATCATACTTGCTCATTTTGCTTAAATTAGTCTTTAATAGATTACGTTTTATTATCTCAACCGAATTACCACTTTCGAAAGTTCTTGGAAATACATTTGTAATTAAATCAGCAGATTTATTATTATTAAAAATTTTAATAGCTCTATCAATAACTTTTGAATTAATTAAAGGGCTGTCTCCGCTTATTCTTATTATATGGCTATATTTAAATTTTTTTGATGCATTAATAATTCTTAGAACAACGTTATTTAAGCTTCCTCTATAATAAAAAATATTATTTCTTTTTAACAGTTTTATTAAATTATCATCAGTTTTTTTATTTGATGTGGCAATCAATATTTTTTTAACTTTCCCTGATTTTTTTATACTATCAATTACGTGAAGAATTAGAGGTTTTGAATTAATTTTATATAAAACCTTCTTTGGAAAACGACGCGAGTCAGACCTTGCTTGAATTATTGCTAACAATTTAAAATTTTTATCTAAATTTTATAAAGTATTTGTTCCACTAAATTAATAAAACTATTATTTTGTAATTAACAGCCTTATTTCTCCCTCTCCCCAAATTTTCTGTGATCCTGGATGTTTTTTTAAAGAAAAATCTAAATCAAATTGGTTTTTTCCTACTATCTTCTCAATTTTTTTAACATTGTTTTTTTTCAAAATATTATAAATATCTGCATGGCTAGGATGTTTTTCAATTGGAACATACCAATTATCCATAAATATAAATCTATTTTCAGGAAGACCAATTTCTTTTAGAATTTTGTAAGTATAATCATAAGGAATTTGCTTGAAAAACTTATTCATTAACTTTCTTGAGTACCAAAATATTCCACCTTTTGTATAAAGATAAAGCCAAATTTTTCCCCCTGGCTTGCAAACACGCAAAACTTCATTCATTCCTTTTTTTATACTAGTAGTATGATGTAAAACACCATTTGAAAACACAACATCAAATGTATTTTTTTTAAATGGTAGACTAAGAACGTTAGCTTTTTTGAAAATTAAACTTTTCTCACTCTTATAATTTTTTTTTGCTAAATTAATACCTTCTAAACCATAATCAACGCCAATAACTTTTTTTGCTCCTAATTTTTTTATTGCATAGGAGTACCTTCCTCCTCCACAACCATCATCCAATACATATTTATTTTTAAATATCGTATGTGGTAATCTATTTTTAAGTAATTTAATTGCCTCTATATTATTTTTTTTTCTAAAATCTTTCCAAAGCTTTCCATAAACATTTCCTGTAATACTTTTAACATCTGAATTTTTTTTATTTTTGTTGTTATAGAAGAAGTTTTTTTTTTTATTTGTATTATAAGAGCCTATCAATAAACTCATTTTTGAATATAAATTTAAAAATTTTATTAATGATCTAATTCTTTTAAGATGATTTGAGCCAGTAAAATTAATATACGGGTCAACTCTATAAAGCGATCTATTATACTCATGCAATATCATTATAACGAGATTCGGGTGAAGAATTAAAAGTTTTTTTAAATTTAAAAAAAGATTATCAATAGCCTTTTTATCATTATTACTTAGATAAGGATAAGTTTTCATAGTATATTTTATAATTCTAATTATATGTCTAATTAAGTTATATATAATTAATTTAAATGATAAATAAAATAATTAATAAAACATTTACTACTTTAAAAACAATTTGGACTCATCCCCTGAATAAAAATGAAAAATTTAAACAAATAATCAAATTTTTTTTTTGGCAAATAAATTGTTTGGTATTTAAGAAAACAGTTAAATATAATGTCACTAAAAATTTTTCAATAAATGTTATACCTCATCAAGCTTCATCTACTGCAAATTACTATTTAAAACTTCACGAGTACGTAGAAATGTTGTTACTAGTGCAATTTTTAAATAAGGATGATCTATTTATTGATATCGGTTCTAACATAGGCGAATATGCTTTATTAGCAAGCGCAGAAACTGGTTGTAATTCTATAGCGATTGAACCTATCGATTCTACATTTAAATTTCTGACTGAAAATATTAAGTTAAACAAACTTGAAAAAAAAGTAAAAGCTCTAAGAGTAGGAGTTTCTAACAAAAAAAATTTTGAATATTTTTCGAATAATCTTGATAGTGAAAATTATGTTTTGCCCGAAAATGATTTGCCTAAATATAGTTTTGAAAAAGTTCAAACTACAACTTTAGATGCAATATGCAGGGATACTTTGCCATCTTGCTTAAAAATAGATGTTGAGGGCTATGAACCTTTAATTTTAGAAAATGCAGATGAAACTCTAAAAAAAAAAGAGCTTAAAGTAATAATAATTGAGTTAAGAGGACATTCAAAAAAATATCAAAGAAATGATGATTTTTGTAGAAAAATATTAGTTAAAAATGGATTTGAAAAAATTTTTTACGACCCATTTAATAAAAGATTTTTAGATAAAGAACTTTATCAGCAAGCAAACGAAATTTATGTAAAAAATAAGAATGAAGTATTAAAAAAAATTAACAGCAATAATTCAAGGGTGTTTTTAGATGGTCTTGTTATTTAAATTTGGTATTGAAAAATCTTTGGTGATTAGTGAGGTACAAATTTTTTTTCTTGAATGAAAAATATACCCCCAAAAGTTTACAACTGTATATCCTTTTCCATATATTTCAGGAAAATATCGATCAGAGTTATCAAATATTATAAATCCTCCCTGGTTTAAATAATTTAAAGATTCTTTTAATAAACTAATACGATCAAATGCATCGATAATGATTAAGTCGTATTTCTTATTAAAATTAAATTTTTGTTTTTCCAATATTTTAAAATTTGTGATTTTATCATTTTGTAACTTTTGAATTATAAAATCTTTCCAGAGTTTTTTATTTTCAATAATAGTGATTTCTTTACATTTCTTAGCAAAATAGATAGATCCATAACCTCCACCAAATTCTAAAATACTAGAATCTTTTAAATCTAAAGTTTCAAGAAAATTTATAAAAGGGACTGTTAGATATGGATATTCTTTATTTTTATAAAAAGGATTATCTTTTAATGCCATAAGATAATCTTTGCTTAAAACAAAATCAATAATTAGTAACAAAGGTCTTAATAAAAATGATATTTTGCTTTTAATTTTTTTTAACATAAAAATTTTTTTCAGTGCATAAATCAAGCCAATTGAGCTATTAGTACTGGTCAGCTACATGCGTTACCGCACTTCCAC
>MDSZ01038577.1_pt1 | contig 17789 bp, 25 predicted proteins | sample 811201 | NCBI WGS metagenome assembly MDSZ01 (sample SAMN05326647, study PRJNA326480) | marine metagenome | isolation source: seawater | place: Indian Ocean: North | collected 2010
ACTTGATTTACTTGTCCGAACCAAGATGCGGGCTCACCTGCTTTCATAACAGAGTAAGGCTTCGCTCCCAGAATCGTTTCCATTTCATTCCAAGGTTTCGATGTAACATATACATGTTCGTCTATTTTAGTGCCGCCAGGATTCTCTCTCTCGTATTTCAAATACGCATGCGTATTGTGTATTTCGATAAGAATGAACTTGACCTTGTACCCAGATTCATGTACAAACTCCTTTGCTGACTCTGCTTTGAACGCGTTGTCAAGGAAGTCTTGGGCATGTTCGAAAACAGGCCCATATCTGGAATAGCGGCGTGGGATTGTATCACTTGGCTGGTTTGCACCGAGCCAATTACTTATCCTCTCGCCCATGTCAGCCCTTCTCCTAAGCCCATTCTGTTTAAGAGTCCTTGAGTGAACTCATCCCAGACATTGGGGTGCTGCACATAGTTTGCCATGTTGTTTATGGAGTATTGGAAATAAGGTAAATAGATAGTTTTGAACCGTTGTCCTTTAGCACTGAGAGTTTCATCGTTTTTGAAAAACCCAGTATTATCTAACATCTCTTCAGCAGTCACTTTTCTCACATCATATTGATGGAGTGACCAAAAGAGATTAGAAACTACGGCGGCAACGTCGCGCCCCGGATGTTGTAATCTCTCTGGCACTGTTGACCTTCTTGCTATTTCTAACCCTTTCCAGTTTCCTTTGAAGAGGCGATTCTTTGGCCTTGTGCCATGGAATTCTCCCCCCTCATTCTGTGTGGTTGCTTTTGCCACGATTGAGGCTAAGACAGAAATTTCTCTGCCGCCTCTGTGTGTTCGGGGGGAATACCTTCCCCCAATCTTGCCATTTGAGTCACATACGCGTGCCACCAAGCACGCATCAGTGTCTTTTCATCTTCAGTCATTTCATCATCTCCCATTATTACATCCTCTATGGTAAATCTCGGTGGATTCCATATAGGTGCACTTTTTGTTGTTTCAAACAAGTCTGGTGACAAGAGGTGTGTATCTTTATTGATACGCCCACATGTCGCTCTTCCCCAGCCCTTTAGGTTAGTAAAACCAACGTAGCGTTCTTTTCTGGTGCATCCGAGTAAAATGTTCTCCTTTCCAGAGGAAAACGCTCGGCTACAAAACCATAAGATGTCATTCGCTGTTACTTTGATTACTGCTGGTTCATCAGACCTATTATAGAATGCAATCAGCCGTTTATATTTCTTAGGAATGTCTAATTCTTCGAAACCGCTCGGCCTGCTGTTAACAAAATTACGTCGATAAATACTAAAGTTACTTCCTCTAAAGGCAATAAAAATTGCCCCGTTTGCCTTACTCAACTGACGTATCAGAGGATAAGGTATAGCAAGTTCATAGTATGGTAAAATTTGGTCAACAGAGTATTCTCCCTGGAACAGTGTTGGCCCCGCTGGGGTCGCATTTGTAATGTCGGAGTCACGACACCGTGGGTCGAAATACAATCCAGCCTCACGCCCTACTTCTAATTTAGAAATATGGACGTTACTACTGCCTTTTCTGTATCTCATTCGCCCATTAAAATTGTATCTCCCGGTGTGCGGGATTTTCCTTCCTTTATTGGTAATCCCACCTCGCAAGCAAATGTTTGCTCTAACTCCTTCATTCTGTTCTGGTTCTAAGAATATATTTTTGCCATCATAAACATATGATAGGCTTCCATAGCGTCTCCCTTCTCTATCAAGGCCGGAAAACGCAACAAATTGACCAGTTGTCATAGGTAATTCAAGAAGAACCCCTCGGGGTCCTCTCTCTATTATTTCCATAGTCACGATTGAGCCTAACGTCGGCCCTTCTTCATTTCTTCGACTCTCTTAGCAACCTCTTCAACCGAAGTTGCTACGAAAAACCGTTCCATGTTTTCAAGAACAGTAGCGATGCGCTCAAGAGCAGTTGCTATCCGTTCGTCAGTATCATCACATAATCTTGACACGATTGAGTCATTAACTCATTTATTCATCTTCTCTAATAGGAGTTAAAATCCTATTACCCAAAATTGGCCTGCGTCTGAATATATCCTCTTCTGTGGAGTTCCACGGCGGGGGAGTCCCGCTCCTTCTTTCCTTCCTTTCTCGTTCAGAAATCCGATTCCCAACTAACACCAATTTGGCGGTGCAGTCTTGGATTGTTTGTAATGACTCTTCTGAGGGATATGGCACATCTCTGTTATACATCCCTATCAACTCTTGAAATGGCTCAAAGATTTCTTTGATGATAAAGTCTGCATCTTTGCGTGAGTTGCTAACTTCTCGCAATAGTTTTGCGTGGTTATCTAATATCTTTATCTTATTAGTTCTCATATCATCAATAGTCCCTTCAAGTGTTCTTATTTGATTTAGTAACTCGCTCTTGCTCTCAATAATCTGAGGAGCATTAGGAAGCGAATCTCCTAATAATCTGTCTAATGACACGGCTGTAAAGTCGCTCTGCTCTCTTGCATACTGATTTTCGATGGCTCGCTCTTGGCGCCTAATTTTCGGCTCCCATGGCTCATTCCCTCTATCTGTTTTTTCTGGAGTATGATTCATTCGTACGAAGTGTTTTTCTTGTAAATTGATTCATTCACATGAAGTGTTTTTTCTTCCACTTTGATTCATTCGGCCTTAGTAATTTTCTTAACCTTTGATTCATTCACATGCTATGTTTTTCGCATTTTTCTGACTTTACGATTGACTCACTATCGTAGCGAGTCTAATGTGTAGGCCGGTCGCTTTGCTTGAATAGCAATCCTTGCTTCTTGGGCCTCTTTTTTGTCCACATCATACATGACTTCTTTTTTAGTTCCACATTCTTTGCATGGCCTTAAATCGTAAAAATACGGACTCTCTCCACCACAGTGTTCGAATCCTCTTTGCTTCATTGTAATTGCAGCGTACTGAGGTTTGAAAGGTCCTCCGCTTAATTTACAAATAGATACATTTGCCTTACAATTAGGACACCAAGTCATTGGTGCATCAAAGTCTATTTTAGTCACGATTGACTCACTGAACGAGCCGACAATGTTGCACAGGGGCACGAGTTTCAAGCCAGCGTTCGATGTAATTATCGAACTTTTCGACCGAACTAACATCTGTTGTATGTTCATCAAAAACACATCCAGATATTTTCCCGTTCGGGTCAATACTTAGTTCCTCATATCCCGCAAAGCAATTTTGAAGCCCTGCCATGTGATATACGCAAGGTTCTCCAATATCTCTGTCAGACTTTGTTCCAGTAATGTCTAAATGGTCCAAGTTTAGCGCTTCGTCAAATAACTCTTCAAAGCGTTCATGCGAACCATAATACTGCTCAATAGGCTTCATCATTAGATGGGCAATCGAGTCAGCATAGTAGTATAGTTGATTTATGAATGTAGCATCTTTGACCCAGTCGAATACTTCGACAGAGTAGGTCAAGTTGATGTTGAAATATCCGCTCCATCCGATACTGTTCAAGTGTTCACTCACTTTCTGCACATATTTCAGTGCTTGAGTGGGGTCCTTGAATCGCTCTGTATCAACCGACATAGACATAATATCCACTTGATGTAGTGGGTGCGTCATACCGAGAATAACTTGATGAGTAGTCGTCATATTGACAGTCATCTGAAGTTCCTTAGCGATTTCAGCCAGTTGCATCTGTTCAGCCACCTTGGACTGAGGGTTGATTAGTAAAGCGAGTTCATCGAATCCTGCGGTAGCCGCCGATTCAAGAATACTCTCGAAATAACTCAGCGGCAATTCAGCCTTCAGTAAATCTTCTATTCCAGGGATGTCAGTCAAGTAGCAGCCGCTACAAGATAAGTTACAATCCCTCGTTGGGTGAATAAATAATCTCACGATTGCCTCATTCGGAGGCGTTGTATTCTCTAAGAATACCGACATATTCCTTGCCTTCCAAATAGACCGTGACGCAGGGACCGGCTTTGTCCCAATCATCAATAGTCACCTTTGGTCGGTCAAGTTCTTCATAACATCTCTTTAACTCAGCAATCATGTCCCTAACCAGAGTTTCGACTTGCTCAAAGCGAGCAATCGACCAGTTTAGGTCTTGCATAAGCGCATCTTCTTCAAGATGCTTCAAATCTATTCTGTCGTCTTTTGACACGATTGGCGCCATCAGAACCTAATTGTTCCGATGGCAACCATTTCTTCGTCATCGTTGCTAATGACAACAACAACATCTTTGTCGAGCCCTATGAGAAGTCTATCTTCATAGGCGCCATCCATGACCTTCCCTGTAAGGGAGATAGGTTCACTTAGGCCTTCGAATTCTTCTATTTCGTAGCCTGCTCGACGTAAGGCTTCTGCCGCACGAGGCTTCGCACGGGCTGATAGGTTAATGTTAACCACGATTGGCACTCAAAGGTGCCTTAGCAGAGACAATTTAGGTACTGTCGCATTGTAGTTCAAAGAGAGTAGGATGAATACCTTCTCTCCTTCCACTGTGTTGTTTAGCACCTGGTAGTCTGTCTTTGAATAAGTCGAAAACGCTTTCATCAACTTTGAGCAAACTTCGATAGCGATAATTCGCTCTTCGTTTAGAATGTCAAGTTCATCAGCAATTTTCTTCGATGACACACTTCCTTGTTCGATGCTGTTACATATAGCGGCATAGATGTGTTCAAACATCCAATTTACGCTCTTTGTCTCTTTCTTTGGTTCAACCACTGGTGCTTCTTCAAGACGCACCTTGCCTTCAACTTCTTTCGGGCTACCGGACTTAATCAAGTCGCGAATACGCCTATCATTAGCGTCTGCAACTGATTCCGTCTTTTTCGGTTTCTTAGCCTTCTCAACCTTCTTAGGCTCCTTAACCTTCTTTGGTTTCTTAGCCTTCTTAGGTTTCTTAGCCTTCTTAGGTTTCTTAGCCTTCTTAGGACTTGGCCATGTTAGGCCTGCTTTCTTAGCCCATGCGTGTGCGGCTTGAACAGTCACTCCACGCATGTCTGCTGCTTCTTGAGCAGTCATTCCTGCTTCGAGGCATTCAGAATAGAAAGCACCTGCTCCTCCTTTAATCAGTGTTGCAGTTTGTCCAGGAATCATATTTCCCTTTGGACGGCTTTCCTCTTTCGGCTTTTCTGGTTTAACCTCCGGCTCTGGTTCCACTATGGCTTCTTTAGTTTCCACAATTGGGGCCGGTTGATTTAGGTTCGAAAAGAACTCCAGCATTTCTGCTAAGTTTTCGAACTCAAGTGCTACCTTAATAGTCACGGGTAGTGCGTCGAGGGCTTATGGTGGTCCTTAAACGGCTTTGTTAAAAAGGTCCATTTATCTTTAACCATCGGGTCAGATGTATGGAGGTGTCTTTTTAATCGAACATCCATTATCTCTATACTTCACCTGCCTAACGCACTTTTGTTTGAGTAATGCCAGTTAATAGCATTTACCGATTGACCTCACCCAAACATTGGGTTGAAGTCGTTAGATTTACCTTCATTCTCTTTTTGAGCGCGCTGGTCGTTTGTGTACACAGTCTCTTCATCGACATTAAATTCGACAACAGGACCTTGTTCATCCATAGCAACAATCTTCACATTCACGGCATTGATGTCCATACCACGCATATTGTGGCGGCCCATCTCATGCACGAAGAATTGACTTGATGCCATTATAACTTCGCCAACGAACTGCTCAACTTCTTTGAGAGCAGGTTCCATCTTGCCCTTTGCGATTTCAAACGCATCTGGGCCTACTATTCCTTGCCTTACGTCAATTTGACGCAATAGCACCAGACCCACTGCATTTTTCATTCTTGGGTCCTCCACGAAATCAAGTGCTGGGTTAAAGTCCCCACTCTCGATTCGTTCTTTGATTTCGTTCCTAATACTCTCATCGTGATTCCAGGCCTTTTGAAGAAGGCCCAGAGACTCTTGAAAGAGCAGGTCAAAACCACTTACAACATCTTTGGTTACAGTTCCACGAATGTCGCGGGTTAGAACCCACGGCATTCTGCGTCTCTTAGTTGTTTCCAAGTAATCGTCTCCCTCGTTCTTGTACACGTGATAAATTGCCATCACGGTCAGCAGTTCGCTGAAGTTCAAGGTATCGGGAGTACGTCCATTCCATATTGCTCGCACGACTGCCGGTTATACCGGCGTTCCAAAAAGATACGGGACCATCAAGGTCCCAACGATTGGTCCATCGGACCAGGACATTCTCATATTCGAGAAAAGTCCATAGTTTGAGAATCCGCTTCCTTAGCAGAAGCGGCTCCTCTGTTAGCCGTCATCAATGATTTAGCCTTAGCCTCCTCTCGGAGTATTTCGATAGTTTTCTGGTCCACTGCTGGTCCAATTACTTCGAAAGCGGCGACAAAGTCATTGTTTGTCGGTTCGCGCCCTTCATCAGCGAAAGCAGCCCCGAATGCTTCGGAAACTGCTGCTTCAATTCCACGACCGTTGAACCCATCAGTGTTCTTTACGAACGTCTTTAGGTCATAATCATCGGCGTTGCGGTTAAAGCGGTCAACGTGAATCTTGAAAATGGCTTCGCGCTCTTCTTCAGACGGTAGGTCGAAGAAGAATCTTCCCTCGAAACGGTCAACAAGTTCCCTTGGCAGGACACTCATATTGTTCAGAGTAAATACCACGAACACACCCTTCTCTGACTCTTGCATAAAGGTCAAGAAGAGGGATAGCACTCCTTGTGAAGCGCCACCGTCACGACTTGCGTCGGTGCTCGCAAACATCTTCTCGGCTTCGTCAACTACCATGATACATGGTGCGTTTGCTTCAGCCATCTTGATGATGTTAGCAGTCTTTTGCTCTGACTCGCCAACAAGCGACCCCTTGAGGTCGTTTGCCTTAATGCGAATTCCGTTTAGTCCCCATTCCTTACATAGAACGGTGGACACAAGTGATTTTCCACAACCGGGAACTCCGGTCATGAACATACCACGTGGGAAGCGTCGGAAACCATACTCGAACGCCGCTTGTGAAAAGCGGTTACGGTAGCGTCGAGCCCATTCCTTGACAGGCTCTAATCCACCAACATCATCGAAACCATAGCGTGGTTCGATTAGTTCGATTCCTTGATTCTTTAGCATTTCCCGCTTCTCCGCCAGGATAAACTCCTTGTCAAAGGTGTCAGTTGACGCCAATGACATTAGTAGGATGTTCTCCATTTGGAATAGCGTTAGTCCAGCGCAAGCATCTGCAATCTGCTCCACTTCCTCATCGGTCATAGATGCAGCCTTTGCATACTTTTCTGCGTGGACTGGGTTGCCTCTGAACGCGTCCAAATAATATGTCACCTTGGACATTCTGTCTTCCTTGTCTGGCAGAGGTAAATCCACTACACGGATTATCTGCTCAAGTTCGACCGGAATGTTCCACTGCTGAGGATTCAGCATGATGACGGTTTTAGGTGTACCAGTTTTTGCGGTCTCCATTAGGAGGACCTTTTGCTGGTCTAATGCACCTGGGTCTCGGGGATTGTTCCCGATATAATTATGCCAATCACAAAGCACGAAGATAGCGCCTTGACCTTCTGTCTGAGGGTCATAGCCTTTGATGAATTCAAAAATCTCATCATAATCGTCGGTCTCGACTGCATCCAAGTTTAGTGGAAGGCAGTCAAGTTCTCGCTTATCATCTTCAGAAAGGTGGTCAACAGAGACTTTACGCCCCTCGCTGTCTTTCTCAAATAAGCCGTACCTTCGGAATCCTGTTGATTGATGCCACACGTACACACGGCGTGAATTCCCTTTATCTCTGGCGAGATTTGGGCATTTACGTAGTGCAAAGTCGCATGCGCGTCTAATTACTTCATCTTCTTCTGGGCTTGTAATTGCGATACCAGGAATGGTGGCTGTTGCACACTCATACAACCTGGTATTCAAAATATCCATTGCGGACACGGTTGACTAATAACTGGTGGGAATAAAAGCAGGAGTGAGGGGTAAAACTCTCTCCAGGTCCGGGGATAAACCCTTCACCGGTTAAAGTGGCTACCCACCACGTGTGTTCTTTTTACAGCAGTATGTCTGGCAGCGCAATGACTGCGTGCCGGCGCACAAAGAGCCTCAGCGAGGTTCTTCTCTGCGGACATATGTTGCCAAGGTGAACTAATGTCCATCGGCAACTTTTGCTCCCTTTATTTAATTCTAAATTTAGAACTTTCAGATTTTATCTTCACAGGCATTCCGTAATCAATCTGGATGACAGAACTTTTCATCCGCCAGGGAAGTCTGGTTTTCTGTTCGATTTCTGCTACTAACATGTGTTCCATCATTAATAGCGCTGTTCAGTTCCATTTTCGCTACTTAGTAGGAAGATAGGTAACTCATCCAGTCTTCTTTCGTAAGATTTTACGTAAGAGACGGATGTGTTCTTACAACTAATCATCAGATAACATCTGTCGTTTGACACTTACCGCTTTTCGACCAAGTCGATTCCGCTTTTCGGTGCAGCAACAGGTTGTTTAATTTCCATAACATTGAGGTTTAAGTTTAAGTTGAGTTTTCGTCGTACGAGAAAGTAGGATTTTTACCACCTTTTCGTAATGACCTTTAGTCCGCTCACCTTTGTTTCCATCTTCGATGGGTATTATCCAACAGGTGTTGTTGTTACCACATATATCCCCCTCCTGCTCACGAGTAGGGGGGGTTCTGTGTAGTATTGACATGTGTTATCCGTTTATTACGACCAAGAACAGGGTCCGTCCCCGAACTCTCCTTTGGGTTGTACACCATGGTTAGGCGGGCCCCAGTTAGGTAAGTGGCCACTAACATGTGTTATCCCACTAATCTTTCGCAGCATTCAGCCAGTTCTGGCTCAATTACGACCGGTATCTCATACCACACAAAGGGTTCTCCCAATATTTCGTCGCACCAGCGTTCATCACTGAACACCGATGGAGTATCTCTGGTTCCAATACCCCGGTGGTAGTCTGTCTCTTACACATGCAACACGTGTTGTTGCGGTAATGGCGAACTTAACGTTCCCTCGGAAGGAACTATTACCCTCTTCAGAATTCGTCTCGCTCTCGTCTCTTAATGTAACATCTGTTACTCGTGATTAACGATAGTTTTGCTGGGCAATGCCCTGGTTGGGTTAGTTCATGATGTTGTCCAACGACATCACCAATGACTCCCCACTTTCTCGTTAATTCCTCCTTAATGTATGAATGTCATTCGTTATCCTTGCGTTCCTGTATTGTCCATCGCAGTCTCGACGACATTATCGTCATCTTTCCCAGCGACTGGGTCACGCTTGATTCGTTCTTGTGATTCTCGAACATGTGTTCCTTGAGTATTTTCTTGTGCTGACATTTAGTCTTCACCTTCTATGTGCACTGCCGTGCAGGCAGTTTATCACACTTACTCTGGTCCACCATGTGTTCTTTCATTCTTACTTCGGAACCGGGTCTGAGACCCATTTTTGTTCCTTTGAATTCGCCACGTGCGCGCTTTGTATAAGCGTCGCTCGCGTCGTTTGAGAAGTGCTGTATGAACCGAATTCGCGTCGTGCATAGCGCGTATAGCGCGCACGTGGCGAATTCATTTTTACGTCATTGCCAATTTCTTGGCTCAGCGGCTTCTGCCAATTCCCGATTGCCCGTTATGGGCTTCATACATCTTTCCCTTCTATTAGTTGGTTTATGGTGTCGAACGACTGCAAACCAGCGTTCAATAGCCATTGTACCCAAATAGAAGCGGCTTCAGTATCTTTCGCCTTAGCGATATTGTTTTCCACAGTAGTTATGGTATCTATGAGATAATGTAACCCGTCGAAGTGAGGACGTAGTTTGTCCAGTTCGGCGTCAGTTAATTCTCTCCCAGCAATATCCAAATTTTTTGGTTCCACGATTGGCCACTCATTCATCGAGTATAGCCTTAATTTCATTGTGCATTTCTTCGCGCAATTCTGTTTGAATAGAATCCTCGGGGACTTCATCGTCGATGTCCCAGCCCATATCATAAGTAGCGATACTGGCTTTTTCTGATTCTCGGTCAAACCCAACTCCTGTGTGGTCTGGGCGCGATACAAGCACGAAGTCTCTAAGAAGATTATATTCCGGCTCGTCTGGAGTCTTAAATTCCAGATAAATGGTAGCCCCATCTTCGGTTTCTATCTTCTTTACTTCGACTTCCATAGTCGTTGATGACAAAATATAGTCATCTCCTTGTTCCTGTGTTAGAGGCACGATTGGGTCAATTCAACCCTAATAACTACCACCGTTCTTTTGCCAAATCAAGGCACACGGTTTGCAGGTTACTTGTCTATATACGTAGTTTTCGATTAGGTGATTCAAGTATAATTGAACCTTTACGACTCCGCAATTATAGCATTGTATGGCTTCCATTTCCATTTCTTCCATACATAATTCATCAGTTATGTCTGACACGATTGGGCTATTCAGCCCTGTCGGAGAGTGCGGTTTGAACCGTTCCCTCCTTGATAGTATTCTTTAGTTCGCTTAGATTCAGCGCCAGGTTGGCCCTTTCCAAGTTTCTTGAATACATCTTCAGTTACTTCTTCGCATTTCTTGCCCTTTAGGCCGTGAGTCTCCATAGTGACTCTGCCGTCAGCATGATAGCGAACAACTATCTCTTCTTTCTTTTTCATTCAAAATCCTCCTTTTGTGAATCGCGCTTCCAGAACTTCTTCACCATCTTCGGTGATGACTTTCTTAATTGTGCTCTTCTTGAAGCCTTTCTTCTTGAGTCCCTTCTTCATGAAGGCGTGGTTTGTCTTTTGAAGAATGCCACTAACAACTCCGACACGGTCGGTGCGTTCCAGTCCAGCGGCTTCCAACTTTGCTCGGTGTCGGCCAACCATATACCAGTCGCCGACAACTTCGAACTTGTCAGTCTCTGCATTCAAGTCAAAGCCAATGTCGCCTCCCCCGTTATCGAGTTTGACAACAATGTCTGCTCCTTGTTGACGTCCATATCTTTCACCAACAACAGGCAACTTTTCACCTTCAGTGGCTACGTGGACACATTCTTCTCCAAACATCTCTTGAAGTGCTTCAATGAGGTATTCTTTCTTCCAACCATCCAGGTCGGTAGGCGTTTTTCTTACTACGCTCACGAGTGTTCCCCAAACAAAAAGAAAAGCCGACGGCTTATGAAGCCGTCGGCGTATCTTGTTTGAGTAACGGATGCCCTTGCCAAGAGCGAACTCCGGGCAAGGGCAGAAAACTGCACCATCATATGCAGCGATTTTTCGGTTATGATTCCACATAACTTAACTTCAACCGAGGTCGATAGTTTCGTTACTGTCCTCTCGCGGTGGACGAACTGTTGCCTTTCCACGGAGTGGGGCAACTTTCCTCTGCTTACGCTTGTTAGAGCGCTTGCTGTTTCGTCTTTGAAGTTCCTGCTTGCGGTCGGTTACAGACCACACTCCGGCTTCATTGACTGTCAGCATGATAGATTCGTCGTTCATGACCTCAACCATTTGAGGGCCATACGCAGGTGCCAAGTCTCTGTTAGGAATCCAGCCATTACGGCGTCCCATAGACTTGTTCCAGGCTTCCTTCGCCTTCTCGATAAACTTAGGATTCTTGCGTGTCGTGCCATCTTTATCCTTCTTCGGGTAAGACCAAAGTAGGTGGGCTTCTGCGGGGTCGTATAACTTGCCTAACCACTTGTAGCGGCGAGCGAGATAAAACTCATCTTCGCCTTTCCAAGGGGTCAGAACCACGGACCAATCCACGTAGGTAGTGACGTGCTCGCCGGTTAGGCGTGCGTGTGTCTTTGTACCATCACGGTGGATAACTAATTCTGGTTGGACCTTTACCTTGCCCTTCAGAACGTATGCACGTGGTATAATCTCAGCCCCTTGCTTCTTGTCATAGAAGTAAGTGAAGGCTTTGTTAAAGTCTCCCTGTGACACTGGGTGGCCGTTTCGAACGGACCACTTCTTTGCCGTCTTGTCCGGCCCGTCCCAGATAATTTCTGGTCTTGAGCCGTACTGCTTGTTGAATCTGTTTCTGAAGTTACTCTTCATGCTATCTGCACTATTGTTGTAATCATTCAGACTGACACCTTCATTTTTCAGAAATGCTTTGAAAGCACTCTGATATAGTTCGTCAGCCTTGGCAAGTGCTGCTCGCCAGGCTTCTTCGCGAGCCTTTCTTCGGGTCTCACGATATTCGAGAGAAACCAATGACTTTTCCCAGTCAGTTTGGAATCTCGGATTGAACGTCATCCTACACTTGCTCAGCACAGGATGGTTGTTAACCAACTCTCGGAACTTCTTCATGGTGAACTTCTGACCATAGATGTCAGTAGCGTTCATCGCTCTAAGTTCTCGAAATGTATCAAGTGCGAGGTTGGCATCAACACGGAATACGTGTCGAGTGCACATCTCTTTGATAATGTCGTCAACAGTGGAAGCGCGAAGGTTCACGTTTCCTCTGCCTGGTAGCACGTTGGATAGGCTTGACACGAATGTCATAGCCCACTGTACTGACCCGACTATCATGAAGAGTGCCATTTGAATTGGCAGTCCTCCACTCAAGTTAGTTTTCTTGTTCTTTGCACCAGACTTAGTCTGGCTCTCTTTCCCCTTCTTGCCTCCACCGCTCGGGTTGCTGCGGTCCTTACCTATCTCAGGCACGGGTGTCAGTCAGCGACTGTTCTTGCCCTTTCTTGATGGGCGAGGAACATATTTGCTGACTGACGTTTTTATTGATTGTGTGAGCGAAGTAGGCGAACTGCCTTTTCTCTTCACTCTCGTCGTCTCTTTTTTAGAGGCCACGGGTGGAACGCCTTTCACCCTGCTGGGGCTAATTGACGCTCCGGTGAGACTTCAGTTGCTACCACTTCCATCTCGATTGGTTCGCGAGTCTGTCCATTGTCCAATAGGATTCCACTACGTTGGTGGAACTTCAGATTTTGGATTTACCCGTGTATATCCCCGTGTGCTACATGTTGCTACACATATCACACAATACACCCCATAGTCTTCAGCAACGACTCGCTGGACATTTGAACCAACGAATGGGGTGTAGTTAAGCCGTTGCTGCGACGAATGACTATTACAGTCAAAAAGAAAAGTCGAAACAATTTAGCATCGCTTCGACTCCGGGTGAGGGCATCTCCCCCTCCATTTGTATTACGTTGGAGGAGGTGATACCACTCGTGTATTCTCCATCTTTTCCGGCAAACCAGGTTAATTAGGCCTGGCCTGCAAGTCAAAATGGGCCTCTAACATACGTTAATCTATATATTGGTCGTTAAACCTCAATATCATAACACATGTCAATAGCGCAACTACCGATGAGGCTCAGACTTGCTAAGTCATATCGGTAGCGGGATGTCTTTGCAGATACCATAACCACCCAACATCCAAGATGGTTATGTGTTCTCATAGGGCCTTATGCTGGGGAGGCGATTTGCACCTCCGGGCATAAGGAAATAGCCCCTTAAACGGATGCCACCACCGACGAATCGGTGGGGCGGGAGGGGTGTGTCCCCTCCATTGTATTTACGCTGAGTGGTGTGATACCACTAACGCATTGTAAGTCGCTCACATACATTGTTCTTTTCACATATTGGCTCGCACAAACATGATGTTTTTCTAACCACATGGCTCGTTCTTGCGCTTTGTTGTTCGACTTGCACGACTTACGATTGGTGGCTACTTAACAGTCGCAGCCACCGCATTTGCCGCATATAATGCAGCATTCGTTATTGAAATATCCAAACCTTTCCTCGTAGTAGTTACGAGTAGGGTGGACTTTCATGTTGATTGTTTCCCATTCAATGATGTTCCTCTCAGTTTCTGTTCTGAGTTTTTGGCTCAGTTCTTCGAGGGTTTCCTTGAATGAAACCTGGTGGTTGCTTTCTTCCACGAATGCTACTATCTTTTACGATAGCAGCGGGTTGCTCAGAGGAAAAACCCGTTCTTCGGCGCCCTCTTTGCTTTTCTGATAGCATTGACAATTATACCCCAAGGTATTTTGCCAGCATTCTCAGACCATTCACCGGGGTCTTCCCCATCACTAATTACGGCAATTTTAGTAAATGGAATCTGATGCTTCTGGCATTTCTTAGCCATCCACCATGCTTCCATTTCTATAACTTCGAATTTAGGATATTCGGTGACAGGTCTCTTTCCTGCCTTTTCTTTTGCTTCAGTAGTTTCTTCATGACCGTTAGCAGTTTCGCCTGTCCAACAAATTGGTCCAGACTCATAGATTCCTTCATGGATAAACTCAGTTTCATCGAAGTAACTTGCGTTGCTGGCATGACCCGCTAATGTATTGAAGCGGTCTTGCCATGGCCCCACAAGCATATCTTCGTTTGCTGGGAATCCTGGAATTACATATTCTGGGAAATCTGGCATTATAAGTTCGCCAGTTTCTGGGTCTGTTATGTGACGCATAATTTTCGTCGCATCAACATCCCTGCGGCCAAAGTATTTGCAGTGAATTACACTACCGATAGGGTGGACATGGGAGCCCGCCGTACCGACATTGATAATCCAATCTGCTTTGCCGTCCCTGCATAAATCCTCTATGGTATCAGCGGCATTGTAGCCCATGATACCACACTCGACTATCTCGATTTCGAGGTCGTCAAGAATCTTTTTATGCTCTTCAGTCATTTCTTCTAATTCTGGAGCACACGCCACTACGAGGTAGGTGCGTGGTCTCTCACTGTGAAATCTCTTTTCCACGATTGTCACTATTCCTTGGAATAGCGACCTTTGCGCCTCGCAAGTGTTTTTTCCAAATTTGCTCGGCTATGTCTAAGTTTCTTGCCTACCGACCAATTCGGCGGTGGTTTCAGTTCATCGGGCACTCGGTCCCATCCTACGAAAATCTGCTTGCCAGTTCTTTCGAAGTATTCTCTCTCCATACTCGCCCGTTTTTCATCTGTTAATGGTGGCGATGAAATCCTGGGCACACAAGGAACTTGTTCCCATTTAGCGATGAGATGCTCGGGAGCCTCATCCATCCAAATAAACTTCCACATCGGTTCAGCGGCTAACATCTCGTTAACCTTCTCAGCAGTCCTTTCAGCGGAAAATTCCTCCAGTTTGGGGAGTGCTGGGAGGTTTGCGTTCTTTTCCCAACCAGGTCCGTTTTCCCTTTCCATAACTTTGTTGAAAAGTTCAAGATTCTGTTTGGTTTGAAATTCGGTAAATCCGCCCGTTTCCTTAGACTTATTTTTTTTAGTTTCTGGAAGGTCTTGGGTTTCCCCACGACCTTCTATTCTGTCAATAAATGACACGATTGAGCCTCACGGCTCGTTGTATTCCTCATAGATACACTCATCGGTTTCTATTCGGAGTTTCAATTGTGGTAGTAGGGGAAGTTCCTTGACATACAAGTCTCCCCTTGAAATACTATCTCGGCGAGCCTGCTTACATCTTGAGCAGTCTTTACCGAGGTCCTCATCAGAATCGTTCCCGCAGCGGGGGCATTCCCACCAGCCGTAAGAACGGTCATCATGAAGTTGTGCTATCCCATCACATCCACATGGACAACCAGTCATCTCGTGATTCAATTGCTCACCAAGACTTAGGTTATCCTCATCGTTTATGTCTTTATCCGACACGAGTGGACATCACACCTTAGAAAAGGAGCAACATCCGTATGGGCGACCGCTTTCGTCACGTAGCACCTCATTGGCGCATACTAAGTCTGTGCGGTCTGGAGCACCGTTTGCAGTAGCAAGGGACACGAAATAAACCGTGTTTTCCTCTGGTTCGGGTAGGTTCTCGACCTCGCCAAACTTTACCGTAAAGATTGGTACTCCATTTATCTCACCAATCTGAACTTGGCTGCGCGTACAACGTGCAGGTCCTCGCTCATCTGGCGTGATAGTTTCGATGAGGTTTTCCCCATCGTATATGTTAAGGTCGTGTGGGGTTAGGTTAACCACCTTCACGACTCGGTTATCTGAATCATCAGACACGAATGCCTCCGTCAGCACTGACGTGCTGAGGTAGGCTGCTTTCCTCATAATTGAGGCATATCTTGCTCAATGATACCTCATAAGTTGACTTATGGTGTAGTCACGGCATTCTGTATCTGTACCGATGGTTTCCCATACTGGTACACCGTCAAAATAGAAAAGTGTTCGGTCATAATCTGGCCTGTCAGGTTTCCAACGCTGATATACCGTCAATGTCCTAACTCTTCTATCTAAAGTTCCCTTTTTCAAACCTAAGTCCGCAGACCTGTGTTCACACCATTGTTCAGCACAACCGCAACCATTGTCAATCAACCGACCTAATGGGGTTGTTCTGAATCTGGGCTTGGTATTGACCAGCCTCTCCCGAATAGGGAGGACCGGGCGAAGGAATCTATAATTCCTTGTGCGGCACAGTTGTTTTAGGTGCGCTTCAGCCTTTGTGTCTTCTAAAAAAGGAATTCCAATAATGTTATTGTTATCGTTCGACATACGGGTGCCCGAAAAAATCCACTACGGGTGGGCAAACCGTAGTTTTGCATAGGTTTGTGATTGAGCCTAATTACAGCAGGGACATCCCAACCATTGGAACTCCTCTATCGACAGGTCGAGGGCAAGGATGACTGGTGTGTAAAACTCCAGCGCTTCTTGCCATTCGCCTACCGTAGCGCACCAATGTATGCAACAATTACAGGCGCATCGCATAGAGTATATTCTGTCGCTCATTCCCTCTCTTAGTATCTCAATCAATTTCGCTTTGTCTTGTGACATTTTCGCACAAGCAATTGCGACTATACGGGTGCCCCCGTCAGCACTTAGCGTGCTGGGGCAGGCAAAATCATCATAGTTGATGTCCCTCATAATTGAGGTATAATCCTTACCTTAGTAATAGCCCTCCAAGCGTTCTTTTGCCTCTCTGGCTCTTTGCTCGAGTTTTTCTATTTCCGGTATTAGGACGTTTTCTGCATACTTACCTACATACTCAGATTTCAGTATAAGTTCTTCAACACCATTTTTCAACCGTGTCCCAAGTCTGAGGGCCCATTGATAGGCCGCTTCAAAATTTTCGGGGTTCACAAAATAGTCCATCCAACTGTCTTCCCAATCATATGGGAGTTGACCGTACTGATAGTCTTCTGTTATAGTGATTGCATTATCCCATTGATTGGTCGCAATCAGTCTCCGCATCATTACACCTTGTAACTTACCTTGGTCTATGAAGTCAGCGAAGGCTCTGTTGTAGTAGCCTGTCTGCTTAAAGCCACCACCACCGTCCAGATATTTTCTGAACTGGTCTGTGGCAAGTTCTCCGTCGGCGCTACGTAGCGCGTCTTGGTAAAATCCGTGTAATACGTTAGGCCACTCTATTTCTTTTTTCTCTCCGAGCGGCCATCTTTCATCTCTCGGCTCGGCAGTATCACCGAGCGCTTTGCAGAAGTTTTCAGCAAACAGTACGTCGCTGAATATAATACAAAGCATTTCCATTGAGAAATCTTCTAACAGTATAGTTTCTCTATCTTCCATCACTTGCTTATATTTTATCATAGCAAGTGGTTTCTTTTGTTTGAATGTGTGTTGAAATAATATCTCATCCTCATCAAGTTTTAGTTCATCCTTGAATTGGGTTACATAGTCTCCGAAATCGAGTACATCTTTCCAGGGTTCTTTGTTAAAGACCCCTACAATAAGATGCTCTGCTTCTAACCAGCGTGTGTTTGCTTCAATAGACAGTCTTAGGAGTTTTTGACGAGAAGAATTATTGGGATTGTTAGTATAATACTGGACCCAATCGTCATCTCCATAGTCTCTCTCCATAATTTCTTTAATTTGTCTCTTCGCTTTTTCGCTGATAGATTCTTCATTATTCATGTTTTTAGACATAATTCTCGGGTGCCATCACCAG
>MDSZ01148520.1_pt1 | contig 17789 bp, 14 predicted proteins | sample 811201 | NCBI WGS metagenome assembly MDSZ01 (sample SAMN05326647, study PRJNA326480) | marine metagenome | isolation source: seawater | place: Indian Ocean: North | collected 2010
GATGAGGCTACTGCTATTTGTTTTTTTATAACCACCAACACCGAATTCAAATATTACTTTTTCATTATTTTTAAATTTATTAAATTCGGGTATATTATTTTTTTTTCTGTCGCCACCGTTTGCAAATACTAATAGTTGGTTAGTCTTAAGTTCACTTAATAAGATATCGATTGCTCCACACGCACTATTGTCTTTGTCATCCCAAAATATTACCCTGTCCACCATTTTTAAGTTTTCTATGATAATTTTTCTTTCTTTTCTTGGGATAAAGTAAAATCCTTTTTTTCTAACAAGCCATTGATTACTATTAATCCCCACTATTAGTTTTTTTCCTATTTTTGAAGCTTTATTAAATAAATTTATGTGACCTGAATGAAGTGGGTCATAACCTCCTGTTACTAAAACAATTTTGTCCAAAAGAACCTCAATAAAATAATTAACTTTTTATAAAACGTAAGGATTAAATATAAAACACTATATATAAAATAAATAAATGTTACAAAAAGTATTAATTTTAATGATAAAATGTTCATAAATATAAAAAATCATTAATTAAATAAGAAATGAAAAAATTATGTGTGGAATTTCAGGTATAATTGGATGGCCTGGTCAAAGTGGTGAAGGTGTTTCAACTATAAAAAAAATGATAAATTCATTACACCATAGAGGTCCGGATGACAATGGTACTTGGATAGATCACACAAATAAAATCTATTTAGGTCATAACAGATTGTCTATATTGGACTTATCTAAAAATGGCTATCAACCAATGGTCTCAAAATGTTCAAGATATATAATGACCTTCAATGGAGAAATATATAACCATCTATCAATAAGAAATTTAATCAAAAAAGAAAAAAATATTTCTTGGTATGGTACTTCTGATACTGAGACACTTGTAGAAGCAATTTCATGTTTCGGTTTAAAAAAAACACTTACATTAATACGAGGAATGTATTCTTTTAGTTTCTATGATAAAAAAGAAAAAAGTGTTTATTTGGTTAGAGATTTACATGGTGAAAAACCTCTTTACTTTTTAAATTTAAATAATAAATATTTTTCTTTCGCTTCAGAAATTAATGCTTTTTGTCATATAAGAGACTTCAAGCCAGAAATTAATCAAGAGGCTCTTTCCTGTTTTTTCAAAAGGGGTTGGATAGCTGCACCGTTGGCAATTTGGAAAAATGTTTCAAAAATTATGCCAGGCACCTTTGTTAAATTAAAAAAAAATCAGCAAGGAAAATTTTACGTTGAAAGTTTAAATAAATATTGGGATTGTGCAAATATTTCTATTAAAAATCAGCAAAACCCATATAAAAAAACTTTTGAAAAAAGCACATTGGATTTAGAAGATCTGCTCCTAGAAGTTCTAGACGGTCAAAGCTTGTCTGATGTACCGTTAGGAGTATTTTTGTCTGGAGGTGTTGACTCGTCTTTGATTGCAGCGTTGATGCAAAAAACATCTGGAAAAAAAATAAAAACATTTTCAATTGGGTTTTCTGATAAAAACTACGATGAAAGTAATTTTGCAGGGAGAGTTGCTTCACACATAAATACTGATCATTTGCAATTAGAAGCCAGACCTAAAGATGCTCTTAATCTTATAGAAAAAATGCCATTTGTATATAGTGAACCATTTGCAGACTCTTCGCAAATTCCAACAACATTATTATGTGGTATGGTAAGACAGCATGTTAAAGTTGCATTATCAGGTGACGGCGGTGATGAACTGTTTACAGGTTATAACAGATATTTATTTGCTCATAATTATTTTAAAATATTAAATAAATATCCTAGAAAATTGAGACAAACTTTCGTCTATTTTTTAAAAATGACTTCTCCAAAACTTATCAATCAAATTGGTTCACTTGTAAATTTTAAGAGACTTGGTGATAAGCTACATAAAGCATCAGAAATTATTCCAATGGAAAATTTACAAGACTTTTACGAAGCGCTTACAACTTATTGGCCTGACAATACAATAATTGGAAATGCAAAAACAAATACTATTAATTTTACTCATCAGTTAGGTGATATTGAAAATATGATGCTTGCTGACCAACTTAATTATTTACCAAATGATATTCTGGTTAAAGGTGACAGAGCATCAATGTCATTTGGTTTAGAAACAAGAGCCCCTTTCCTTGACCGTAAAGTCACAGAGTTTGCGTGGTCACTACCAACAAACTATAGGCTAAATAATAATAATGGCAAAAGAATTTTGAAAGAAATTTTATATAAATATGTTCCTAAAAACTTAGTAGACAGACCTAAGCAAGGTTTTGGTATGCCAGTTAATGAATGGTTAAGGGGACCTCTGAGAGATTGGGCTGAAGACCTTATTTCAAAAAGCAAACTACCTGATGACGATCTTTTAAATGGTTACCTTGTTCGTAAAACTTGGGATGAACATATTTCTGGCACAAGAAACTGGGAATATAAACTTTGGCCAGTTTTAATGTGGCAACAGTGGAAATTCTGTATTAAAGATTTTAGGAAGTAATTATGTGTGGAATTGCTGGTTTTTTATCTAATGGAAAAGAAGTTAAATTTAGTCTAAGAGATTTAGGAAGAAGCTTCTGTGAAATTCTTCATCATAGAGGACCAGATGACAATGGAATTTGGGTAGATAATAATAAAAATTTACTAGCTCATACACGATTAAAGGTTGTAGATCTTGATGCAAGATCCAATCAACCTATGATTGATTATAAAAATAATTTAGTAATAGTTTTTAATGGAGAAATATATAATTGGCGATTACTAAAAACAGAACTTCAAAAAGTTGGCTATAATTTTAAAACTGAGTCAGATACTGAGGTCCTGTTAAAAGGATTTCATTTTTGGAAAGAAAAAATTTTAAATAAAATTGAAGGGATGTTTTCTTTTGGCATTTTTAATACTAAAACTCGTGAGTTGTTTTGTGCAAGAGATAGGATAGGAAAAAAGCCCTTTGTATATGCTGAAACTCCTTTTGGCTTTGCTTTTTCATCAGAAATCCCTGTACTCACTAAAAACAATGAACATTTGAGGTTAAACCTTGAATTTGATAACTCTTCAATATTCTCATTGTTTGGTAAGAATTTTAGACAGATATCAGAACCAAACAGCATTCATAAAAATATAAAAAAAATAAGACCTGGTCATGGTCTCTTAGTAAAAAATGGCAAAATACAAAAAGTTTTCCAATGGTGGAAACCTAGAAACTCTTCTTACAATGTGAATGAATTTACCTCAGAAAACCTAAGGTTATTAATTGAAAATGCTGTATCAAAGAGGATAAAAGCAGATGTTGAAGTTGGTTCATTTTTATCCGGTGGTATTGATAGTTCTTCAATTTCATTTATAGCTAGTAGGGAGAAAAATAAAAATCTGAAAACGTATGCTTTAGGCTTAGACAAAGATGATGAAGATTTGAAAAGGGCAAGGATCTATTCAAAAAAAATTAAATCTGATCATAAAGAATTTTATTTTGATCCCATCGAAGAATGGAATGCATTTAAGAATATTAGTAATTTTAATGGAGAGCCTTTGCCATTACTTCCACTAGTCCATTCTTATTATATTTGTAAGAAAGTAAAAGATGATGGAGTCAAAGTTATGCTTTCAGGCATTGGTGCAGATGAATTGTTTTTTGGTTACACAGGTATGATTAACACTTTAATAGTTAGCATTGCATCTAAACTGCTATATCCTGTTTTGAAAACTTTTTCAGGAACAAAATTTGCGGAAAATGAAATTGGAGCAGTATTAACTCATAATAGAGGTAGTAGGAAGTCAAGACTTTATGAAATTAGATCAAATTATTTTAAAGACCTTTTGTTAAAAAAAGAATTGAAAGATGAAATACTTGACTATAACGCTATTGAACTAAACTACTGGGGGAAAATCCTTCCAAATGAACATTACATAGATGAATCTTCATATCTCGGTTTAATTGTTGAAAATGCTGCTTCTGTTGCTATATCTGGAGATATTCCTGCCATGATGCATGGGGTTGAGGTTAGGTGCCCATTTCTAGATAGTGAAATAATTAATTTTGCATTTGGTTGCAGATGGGGAAAAAAGCTTAATTTATTTTCAAATTCACAAAATCTAAAAAAGATTTTAAGAGATTCTGTTAGTGATATAATTCCTGAAAACTTATTAAATGCACCCAAAAGAGGATTTGGTTTTGGCATTACAGAAAAGAACTTATTACAAGGTTCATGGAAAAATCACGCCGAAAGAGTTCTTAATAATTTTCCAGAATATACAGCAATAGATCCAGAAAAGGTGAAAAATATCTGGGTCTTAGCAAAAAATAATGGAGATATAAGTTGGGATATTATAATGAAACTTGTAAATTTAGGAAATTTTTTAGAAGATAATCAATTTAGTTGAATTTTTGTATGAACTTAAGATATTCCTTGTACTTTATATTAAGATTTTTTTCTAGGTTATTTTTTGGAAGAAATTTCTTAATTAGACACAAAAAGATTAATAATCTGTATTGTTTTATCAAGTCAATTTTTGATCTTTTTTCGTTTGTGCATTGGAAGCAAAAAAATTGGGAGCGGAACAATCCAGAAGCACCTTGGCTAGTACAAGACTCAATAGCTTATTTAGATGATTGGTTAAATAATGACATGAAGGGTTTTGAATTTGGATCAGGTCGCTCAACTAAGTGGTTTACAGAGAGGGTTTCTTTTTATTTTTCAACTGAAGGTGATTATAAATGGTATAAAAAATCAATTGAGATTAACAAAGAGAATATCAAGAAAAATAAGTGTGAAATAGTTTTTAAAGACGTTGGCAATTTAATGCAAATTGATGTAAATAAAATGCAATCTTACTCAGGCTCTCTATCAAAATTTAAAGATCAATACTTTGACTTTGGTTTAGTAGATGGTCATTTCCGGATGGAGTGTATTTACAATTCATTAAAAAAGATTAAGAAAAATGGAATTTTAATTATTGATAATTCTGACGCTATAGATGGCGTTGATATATTCTATAAAAAATATAAATATAAAAAATTTTCAAATGGTATTTGGGAGACTACAATTTTATTTTTTTAAAATATTATTAAAGAGGAATATTTGGATAAATTAAAAATTTCAATAAATAAACTGAATTACTGGGTAAACCCAAATGGCTACAAATCATTTTGGAAACTAGTTAATCAAGAAAAATGGGAATATGAGACGTTTTTGGTTTTTGACTCTAATATTAATGAGCAAACACTTTTTATTGACATTGGTGGCTGGATTGGTCCTACTTCTCTTTATGGAGCTCAGTTAGCAAAGAAAACACTCTCTTTAGAGCCAGATCCTATTGCATATAGAAAATTCAAAGAGAATCTAGACTTAAACACCTTCTCTAAAAAAAAAATTAAACTACTCAATTTAGCTTTATGGTTTGAGGAAACATCAATTTCTTTTATTTCAGACACACAAATTGGTGACTCAACTTCTTCTGTAATAAGAGAGAATAAAAGTGTATCTAAAGATATTACTTTTGAAGCAAAAACAATAACATTTGAAAATTTAATAAAAAAAATAAACTTAAACGAGTTCAATAAGGTTTTTGTCAAGATTGATATTGAAGGTGCAGAATATATGTTATTTGATTATTTGTTGGAAAAATTATCCGATATTAATGCTTCATTTTTAGTTTCTACCCATCCTTGGTTATTAAATAAAAAATCTAAAAAGGGATTTTTAAGACGATTTAATCAAGCGTATGATCATTGGAAGTTTTGTCAAAAAATTAAAAAATATAAATATAAATTAATAACAAGTAGTAAAAACTTTCCCTATATTCCCCTAATAAATTCAATTGGTTGGATTTTAATTGGAAGAATGCATCAGGATATTTTAGCTTTACCATATAATTTAAAAGACTAATTAATATAATTTTTACAAATTCTTCAAGTGTTCAAAATATAAACTTCTTAAAATGTTAATATATATTTTTTAAAAGAATCATGTGTGACAGCACAGTGATTAATTATGAAATATGAATAATAACTAGTTCAAAAATCAACTTTATATATAAAATAAATAGTTTATTTTAATTGTTAGAAATTACTAATTAAATTTTAACTAAAAATGAAACAAAATTGTAAATTGCAAGCATCAAGTAAAACATTTACAAAAAGGACATTTTATTATTGGCAAAAATATTTAGAAAACCAAAATAATCTTGGTCATGCAGAAAGAAATTTACCACATAATAGTTTTTTATCTTATATAAATGATTGTTTAAATTCATCCTTTGAGACTATTTTAAGGATTATAGAGGATACCAGAAACTTTAGACCTCATTACATACTTGAGATTGGTTCTTCTTCAGGAACAATTTGTTTACAAGCTAAAAATCTGTATCCAGAGGCTATAGTATTAGGCATTGAGCCTGAAAAAGAAGCTATTTATGTTTCAAAAAATATGTCTAAAAACTTTAAGCTCAAAAACTTATTTTTTGTAAATGGTGTTGCTGAAAAACTTCCATTTAAAGATGAGCAATTTGATTTGATCATATGTCACACTGTTATTGAGCATGTGAAAAATGTTGAATTAACTCTTTCAGAAATGAAAAGAGTTTTAAATTATAAGGGATTTATTCATCTTGAGGCACCAAATTATAATTGGCCATATGAACCACATTTATCAGTATGGTGTATACCTAGATTAGGGAAAAAGTTTGTTGAGTTTTTATCAAGATTGCAGAAAAAAGATCCAAACATCAAATTTTTAGACCACCTTCAATTTGTTCATCCACGTCGCATAGAGAATAAATTAAATGAGTTATCTATGGAATGGGAAAACTTATTTTTAAAAAAACTAGTAAATATAATTAGTGGTAATAATTCTAGTGTTAAAAAATACATAAAGCTCTCAAAATTTTTAGTGATATTAAAGAAGACCAAGTTAAGTACAGTTTTAATAAAATTAATTACTATATTTAAATTTTATCCTTCACTAATGTATTTAATATATAAAAATAAAACTGGGAAAAATTATAATTAAAAAAATTTTTAAAATTATACTACGATTCCAAAGTTATGCTGCAGCATTAACAACAGGCTACATTCTAATGTCTGCGCATATGTTAACACAAATTATACTAACACCAATTTACCTTAATACGCTAAATGATGAAAAGTTTGGAATTTTAATGATATTTTTAAATATTATTACCTTTGCAGTTTTTGGAATTTCTTGGTTTTCTGGTGGTTTAGTAAGATTGTTAGGAGAATACTGGTCAAACAAAAAGATAACAAAATTTAACGAGACACTAATTTTAGGAAAGTATGTTTTTACAAGTTATGCATTATTAACTGCACTTTTATCATTAATTTTATATTATTTTTTAAAACAATTTGGTTATTTAAATAGTATTGAATTTTTTACTGTAATTTTAATATTAATTTATTTTATCCTAAACTATGAGGCCCTAACTGAGAGACAGGCATTTGTTGCAACTAACTGGCAAGCACTTGGAAATAACATAGAAATAACAAAAATAATTGTATTCTTCTTTTTAGTTATTTTTTTACTTCCAAAATATAAAAGTCTAAATGTTGTTTTTGCTGCTCTCATAGCAGGTGTTATTACTCAGCGTGTAATAACAGGAATCTATTTGAGATTTAAGATAGGATTTTCTGGTTGGGGCAAATTCACTAATTCAATGAAACCAGATTTAAATCAGTTTTTAAGTACAAAAGGATTAAATTATTTTTACTTTGGAACGCTTGTTCTTTTATTACAACTAGATGTGGTTATTATTGGTATAATAGGTGGTCCTATAGTTGCAGGTAAATTTGTGCTATTATGGAAAATACCAGAAGTGCTTGGTTTGATACTTGGAAAAATACCTACCTCACTTGAACCAAAAATTATTCATTTAGATTCAAAATCTGAATTAAGTAGTTATAGTAAGTTTTTTTTAAATTCTAAGACATTTTTTATTATTATTTGCTTTATAACATCAATATTTTACATTCTTGCTGGAGAACATTTAGTAAGAATTTGGGTTGGTGAAAATGCGCCTAAAGATGATTGGATGTACTATATAGCTGGTGTTGCTTTGTTTTTTTATTCTATATCAAGGTGGCCAATATCGTTTGCTTTTGCTCAAGTGAAACTGAGACAGTTAATTAAGGTTTCTTTAATAGAGTTTTCATTTAAGATTATTTTTACATTAGTATTATTTAGATTTTTTTCATATGCATCACCATTAATTGGAATGATAATTATACATATTATTTACGTTGCACGTGGGTATCAAAAAATAAAATAGTATGAAAGAAAGATATGATTAAGGTTAGAACCTTTTGTTTAGAGTGGTGGACTTTAAGATATCTAAATTTGATGCGATTCCTATATATTTTTCTTCAAATTCAAGAACACTAAATGGTATTTTTTCTTTTTTAACAAAATCATGAAAATGCATATTATTTTGTATATCATCAAATATTATAATTGCATTTTTTGATAATGTTTCTTTTAAAATATTTATAGCCATTAAGCGCCCTGAATATGATTTATCACTATCATAATGAAAAAGGTCTATTTTGCCTTTTCCTAATTTAGATTTGATTGAAGGTAGTGATATTTTATCACCTCTAAAATCTAGATCCCATGAATGTAAATTAGTTTCCTTTTTGGCAATGACTCCAATATATTTTTCCGGGTCTTTAAGACGAAAATATGGAAAATCACTTGAATATAGTTTTCCAAAACCAGACTTTTTAAAAGCCCTTAAAATACATAGACTGCTCCAACCGGCAGCAACTCCAGTTTCAACAACTATTTTTGGACTTGTTTTTCTTATTAGAAAGTATAAGAGGTAATAATTACCTCCCCCTCCAAGTGAAAAATTAATTTTTGATAAAATGTTTTCTGCATCTTTTTCTAAAAGTCTCATTTCAAAAATAGTTTCATTCCACAAATCTTTATCTATAAGTTTGCAAAAATCCTCTGTACTTAAACCAACATTTTTTTTTGCCCATCGAGTTGCTTGTGAAGTTGTGTTTTTTTCAAATCGTTTAAATATTTTTGAAAAAATAACTTTAAAATAGCCTTGTTTGATTGAATTTTTTATCAAGTTAGTAAGCATTATATTTTTTCATAATTTTCAAAACTAAAGTTATATCATTTAATATTTCAATATATTATAAATTTGAAGTTTAATGGATTTAATCAGTATATATAGAATTAAAATTTTGTTTTTGATAACTTTCATTTATAATTAAACTTACATAATCAGCAAAGTTAAATTGACATTAAAATCACTTAATTTTTTATACTAAATAAAGATTAAGAGATTCTGATAGAGAGTTATTAAATTTTATGCTTCTGCTTTCAAAACTGAAATTAGACTCTGAATTTTATGCATAAAATTTATTTCTATCCACACGAGTACCTTAGAGATAGGCAATTAGATACGATCAAAAATTTTAAATTAATTTTTGGACAAAATTATAAGTTATTAAATTCTTCTATTTTAGAAAATAGAAGGGGTGGTCAAGTTAGTAAGAAAAACGCCCTTTCAGAAAATAAAATGAGTAAATCTTGGAAAAATATTTTTCCTTTAATAAACATAAAAAAAAGACCAAAGAAAGCTCCTAAAGACTCAGTTATATATATATGGGGCGGATTAAGTTTAACTGGAAAGTTTATAGTTGAAATTGATAATCCTTGGACTCTGGTAGGTAATAATTTAAATTCAATGAAAATATTTAAATGGGTGATCAAAAAAATACTTCTTTCCAAACGATGTATTGAAATCAGAACTATAAGTGAAGCTTCAAGGAATAGTTTAGGTCAATTATTTGGTAAAGAAGTATTTTTGAAAGCTACATGCAATTATCCATTTATTCAAAAGAAATCTAATAACTTAGAAAAAGGAAAATCTAATAAACCAATTAGATTTTTATTTGTTGGAACTCAATTTGAAATAAAAGGTGGTGAAACATTGATAAAGTCATTTTTGAGTGTTTTGAAAAAAAATAAAAATTGTAAACTCGATATAATTACTTTCCTTCCAAATAGATTTAAAAAACTAGTACAGAATAAAAAAGAGATTTCAGTTCATGAGGCTAGTTTTTCAAGAGAAGAAATTCATAGTAAGTTTATGAAGCATTGCGACATCCTTCTTTTCCCAACATATGGTGAATCTTTTGGAATGGTAGCATTGGAAGCATTAGCACATAGCATGGCTATTATTACAACAGACGTATATGCTCTAAGGGAAATGGTAATTAACGATAAAAATGGGTTCATTATCAAACCACCAATTTCTATTTGGAACAATCAAATGCCATCCGAAAACTTTTCTTTAATACCAAATTATAAATTTTATATTAGAAAAATTGATACAAAAGACTTTGAAAAAAAACTAGAAAAATCAATTTTATATTATATTGAAAATCCTATTGAACTTATTATGGCAAGACGCTTTAGTAAGAATCTTTTTGAAAAAAAATTTATGTATAAAGGCTAATCTAGATTAGATAATTATAATGAATAAAGTTGTTTTTAAAAGTAAGTTAATATACGAGCCTAAAAAAATATTAATGATAATTATTAATAGAATAAATCATTATTTTGCTGAAAAAAACAAAAAAAATTTTCCTCAAATAGCAACCTTTTCTTTCGACCATATAAGCCTTCGTATCAACTTAGAGGGAAGATATGAAATTGATTCATTAAATATAATAAATGAATTTATTATTGATTACCTTAAAGTAAATAAAAAAGGTATTGCCTTAGATATTGGAGCAAATATTGGCAATCATGCTATTTTCTTCTCTGAAATATTTGATAAGGTTTATGCATTTGAGCCAAATCCAAAAGTTTTTAAGTTACTTGAAATAAATTCTTTTGATTATAACATAATTCCAAAAAATTTTGGTATTAGTGATGTGAATTCCAAACAAAACTTCAAAATTAATTCAAATATTGGTGGATCTCATATAATTAAAAATATGAGGGGCAGAAAAGATTCTAATATAATTCAGATTGATGTTAAAAAATTAGATGGATTAAGGGAACTTTCTAAGGAAACAATTTCATTAATTAAAATTGATATAGAAGGCCATGAAATTAATGCTTTGAATGGAGGAAAAAAACTAATTCTTAAATCAAGACCAATAATATTATTTGAACAAACTAAAAATGAAATAAGTGATAAGAGTAGCAAGGTGATTAACCTTTTAAGAGACTGGAATTATGAATTTTATATTGTCGAAGAAAGTTATAATTTTGGTGAAAATATATTTTACAAATTTTTATCTGAACTATTTAAAATGATTTTTGGATCTAGAAAAGTCATAAAATTTACTAATAATTTTAAAAGCATAAACTATGATATGATAATTGCATCTCCAAAAAAATTGGACTAGTTTAATTCAAGTATTACAATAAAACCACTATCCGTCTAAATACATGTTTTAGGATTTATTATTTGTATTTCAACTTTCTAGTGAATATGTGAATTATTTTTTATTTGCATTTTCATTATTAAAATTTATTTGGATACTTTTGAAAAAATTAAGAATATTTAGCAATTCTTGTTATCTATTTTGCCACCCTTAATTTAATATATAAATATAATAATTTATAATTTTAGTTTTTTAGTTTTGCAAAGCTTGAAAGTATTTTTATATGACTTTCAGCACATTTTTTTATACTAAAATTTTCTTTAATTCTTAAACTTGCTGCCCTAGACATCTGGTTATGTTTTAATTTATCTTCTAATAGATAGCATATTTTTTCTGAAAGCATTTCAAAATCATTTTTTTTCGCTAGTAATCCAGTCACTCCTTCAATTATCAACTCATTATTCCCACAAATATCATATGCAATACATGGCAACCCACATTGCATAGCTTCCATAATAGATGTAGGGCATCCTTCAGAGTATAATGATGGAAGAACAAATAAATTGCTTGCAAGAAGTTCTTTTTTTACGTCTGATAAAAAGCCAAGATACTCAATGTTTTTTGTTAGGTTATTTATTTCAATAGCCTTTGAAACCTCCCCATTCATATTATCTAAGCCAGCGAATACAAATTTTGCATCTGGGTGTCTTATAAGAACTTTTTTGATTACTTTAAGATATTCTATATACCCTTTCCTAGGTGATAAATTAGCAATAGTAATAATTCTTTTATTTATTTTTTTGGTGGGTCTAAATTGCTCTGTAGGAATTCCATTATATATAGAAAAAACTTTTGACTTATCAATATTACAGTTTTGGATAAGAACTTTTTTAGCTGCATTAGAATTTGTAATATAGCCATCTATAAGACTGCTAAGAAACTTTTCAATAACACGAGTAAAAATATCAAGTTTGTTATTAGATTCTGGAACCCATCGAATTCCATGTATTAATGAGAACTTTTCTTTATAAAAGAATTTCAAAATTCTAAAAAACAAAGATAATCTTAATCCCATAACATAAACTAGGTCAGGTTCTAAGTTTTTTATAATTTTCCACATAGAAAACATATCTTTAATATTTCCCTTACCTGGATTTGAAAGAATTGGATTTAGCTTTATTGATCTTGCCCACTTGCTCCATTCACCCTCTCCACCGATTGATGATAAAAAAAATTCATCAGATATATTTTTTTTTATAAAATGAGACATGATTGTTATGCTTTTTTCAGCGCCTCCAATATCTTTTGAAGAAAAAACAATTAAGACTTTCATAATTAATCTTTACTCATAAAAAAATAGTATATTATTCTCAGAAATTTACCAAAAATAGTTGAAAGTGACATAACTTGGTAAAATTCTTTAAGCATCCTAATATGCCCATTCATTAAGTTTCTACCCCTTTTTAAAGAGTTTTTTCTTGTGCTTAAACGTAAATCATTCTCTGATTGGTCATAATTTCTTACTATTAAAGGTGAAATAAATACCTTGGAGCCGTATTTAAGCATCCTTGCATAACTGATCCCTTCACACCCTCTAAGATCTTGATCATACGGATATTTTAAGAATATTTCTCTTTTTAAAAAAGGCAAACATTCACCTTGCGTCCCAAATTCTATAAAGTGAGAATAAGAAATCTCTTTTATTTTTTTGATATAAGGTCCTATCAAGCTAAAATTATGCTTATCTTGACATCTAAAAAAAATAATATGTGAGTTTTTAAATTTAATTAGAGTTTCAATAACCTCTGTAGCTTTTTCATAAATTAGAGTGTCATCAGAGTCTAAGAATGTTATCCATTTACCAGTGGATTTTTTGGCCCCATAATTTTTAGCTCCAGAAACACCAATATTTTTTTCTAATTTAAAAAGTTTTATTTTATTTTTAAAATATTTATGATTTCTTAACTTTTCAAAAGTTCCGTCAGTGGATGCGTCATCAATTACTATAATTTCGTGAGTAATATCATTAAATCTTTTGCTCCATTCAATAGAACTATTGATTGAAGAAACTATTTTTTCTTTTCTATTGTAGGTAGTTATAATGATTGAAATAAACATTTTTTCTAAATTATGTAATTAGTTATTAAATTATTGTTTTTACTTTATTATTAATTTTAATAAACACTAAAGTATATTATATATAACTAATTTATTTTAATCAGTAATTGCCACATGGAAAAACACCAAATATCTGTAACTGGTTTAGGTTATGTTGGATTGCCTGTGTCAGTAGCTTTTAATGAAGCTGGCTATAATGTAATAGGTTTAGATTTAAATGAAGAGAGAGTAAAAGAACTTAACTCTAATTTTGATAAAACAAATGAAATTAGTAGAGATCGATTATCAAAATGCAATATTAACTTCACTATAAACCCTAGCAAAATAGCAAAAGCCGATTTTCATATAGTAACCGTTCCTACGCCTATAGATAAATATAATAAGCCAGATTTCAAATACATAATTTTAGCATCAAAACAATTAGGAAAAATCATTAAAAAAGGTGATATAGTAGTGTATGAGAGCACAGTTTATCCGGGAGCCACTGAAGAAATTGCAATTCCGATACTTGAAGACGTTAGTGGAATGAAAATTAATGAAGGCTTTTCTGTAGGATATAGTCCTGAGCGAATTAATCCTGCTGATCCAGTTCATACTTTTGAAAATAATAAAAAAGTTGTTTCTGCAAGTAATTCAAACGCGTTAGAAACAATGATAAAAGTTTATGGTGATGTTGTGAAGGCGGGAGTTTTTCCAGCATCTTCCATTAAAGTTGCAGAAGCTGCAAAAGTGATTGAAAACTCTCAAAGAGATTTAAACATTGCTTTTATGAATGAGTTGGTCAAAATTTTTAATGCAATGGGAATAGATACTAATGAAGTTTTAGATGTTGCCTCAACAAAATGGAATTTTATAAACTTTAGACCCGGACTTGTCGGTGGTCACTGTATAGGTGTTGATCCTTATTATCTTATCCATAAATCTCAGCAAGTTGGTATTATCCCAGATCTTTTAATTTCTTCAAGAAAAATTAATGATGGCATGAGTGGCTTTTATGCAAATAAAGTTCAGAATATCTTAAAAAACAAAAAAATTGATTTAGTTGATGCAAAAATTTTAATGCTTGGTGTGACCTTTAAAGAGGACTGTCCTGATACCAGAAATTCTAAAGTTTTTAATCTAATTGATGAGATTAAAGTTTTTGGATCAAAAGTGGATATTTATGATCCTATAGCAAATATAAAAGATATTAGTAAAGATTATAAGCAAAATATAATTGATAGGCCAAAAGAAAATTCATACGATTTGATAGTTATTGCTGTAGGTCACAATATGTTTAAGAAATTGGGTGGAGATAAAATGCGAGTATGGTGCAAATCAAATGGGATGATTTTGGATTTAAAAAATACTATTCCTAAATTTGAAACAGATTACATACTATAAAAGTATTATGAGTTTTATCTTTGTCTAAAATGAAAATCGCATATATTTTGAATGATGCTGCTTTTTTTGTAAGTCATCGACTTCCACTTGCTCTATCAGTAATCAAACAGGGTGGAGAGGTAGTTGTAATTACTGGAAAAAATATCAATAAGGCTTTGGAAGATGAAGCTATTAGTACACTAGAGAAATATAATATTTCACATAAATCTTGTCTGTTTACCCAAAGTTTTAAAAATCCAATTTTTGAGATAATAGGTCTTTTTCAGTTAATTTTTTTTCTTAATTATTTTAAACCTACAACAGTTCATTCAGTAACTCCCAAGGGAAACTTTATGGCTGTTATATCTATAAACTTTATCAAAAAGACTAAACTTATAATGTCAGTATCAGGATTAGGAACAATGTTTACTGGCAACATTAATCTCAAAAAAAAATTTTTTTTATTAACATATAAATTAATTTTAAGAATTTTTTTATTAAGAATTAATTATAATATAATTTTTCAAAATCAGGATGACTTTAAACAATTTCAATCTATAATTAAAATTAAATCTGAAAATATCAAATTTGTTCCAGGGTCGGGTGTTGATACAGAATTTCTATCACCATCCAAAGTTGATTTTGAAGAATCAAATATTTTACTTCCAGCCAGATTGCTATATGAAAAAGGAATAAATGAATTTATTGAAGCCGCAAGAATCCTAAAAAAAAGAAATGTAGAGGGAAATTTTTACCTTGCTGGGGATAATATTAGTGTCAATCCGTCACGTATTCCAAATGAAAAAATTAATTCATGGGTTGAAGAGGGTATAGTTGAATATCTTGGTCATCAAGAAGACATGAAAAATTTATACAGTAAAATGTCAATAATTTGTTTGCCCTCATGGAGAGAGGGTTTCCCAAAAGTTCTAATGGAAGCAGCTGCGTGTGGTCTACCAACTATTACAACTGATGTCCCTGGATGTAGAAATGCCATAGTTGATAAAAAAACTGGTATTTTGGTCCCATTAAAAAATCCAACTGCTTTGGCAAATGCAATTCAGTTTTTGATTGAAAATATTAAGATTAGGAAAAAAATGGGAAAATCTGGTAGAGAGTTAGCTTTAAGTAAGTTTGACTTTAAAATCATTATTCCTCTAATAGTTAAATTATACAATTAAGAATAATAATCAAAAATAGACAAATTTTTTAACATGAATTTAATTGATAAACTGGGTAATAAGAAATTTTGACAGAAGTACCTGGTTCACTATAAGTTATTTTTTAGCTGGTATCTGAGCTATAATATTTTTATATATGTGATTACAAACTAATATTGGTTTTAATTTGAATATCTTTGGCGCAAAACTCATTACACAAAATTTTTTTCTATCACTAAATAGAAAATCTATATTTGAAAGATTCCTTATATTTATTTGGTCTATAATGCCGTTAATTATGATGATTAGTAAATCTTTAAATGACTTATTAATTGTAATAACAGCAGTCTCATTTCTTTGCTTTTCAGTATTTAAATTTTCATGGAATTGGTTAAAAATTACTTGGATACGGTTAGCGTTTATATTTTTCTTTTTTTCAATTATATCAGCTTGTTTTTCATTTCTAGTTGAGACTTCACTTAGTAATGGTTTGGCTTGGATAAGATTTCCATTATTTGCAGCAGCTATTTCGTTTTGGTTAATTAAAGAAAAAGAAATTTTCTATTTTACTTTAATGGTAAACTTTTTTTCCTTAATATTTATTTTTTCTCTAATGGGTCTAGAGACTATCTTTACTGATCATGCAAATTTTGAGTGGCCATTCAGAAATGAATTAAATGGACCCTTTATTCATAGAATAGGGATTATATTTTTTGCAATTGCCTTTTTAATTTTGTTTTCAGAATTAAACTATAAACTAGAGGCATCAATATTTCTTTTCATAAGTGCTTTTTTTTCACTTTTAACAGAGCATCGTTTAGGAAACTTTTCATTTATAATAATTATTATTGTTTTATGTTTTTGGCCTAAATTTAACCTAAAAAGATCTTTAGTGATTACTACATCAAGCTGTATGTTTTTATTTTTGTATTTTTCATATAATTATGATCATTTAGATAGATATCTTTTTAGTATTTATAATTATAGTAATTCATCACTTTTACAATATGTAGGTCTTTGGAAAACTGGATTATTTGTTTTTCTAGAAAACCCTAATATTATAGGGATTGGTCCAACAAATGTTCAAAATTATGTAGTTGAAAATTTATTGGTAAGCTTTGACCCCTCTGGAGACCCAGGTGAACATCCTCACAATCATTTTATACAAGCCTTTGCTGAAACAGGCATTATAGGCGGTATCTCGTATGTCCTTATGTTTTTGTTTATAATTTTATCAAGCTTTAAAAAAACTACCCATCAAAATAATTCTTTTGATTGTATGATCAGTCAGGCGGTCTTCATTACTTCTATATGTGTATTGTGGCCTCTTGCTAACAATCATGATCTATTTGGACAGCAACAGAATGCATATTTATGGTATGTTATAAGTATAATTCTTGTTTCCCATAATGTACTAAGAAAAATATAAAATTAAAACTAGTTTTAAATTTTAAAGATATAAACCAGATTTGATAATTCTCTTTTTACAACTTTCTGGTATGTCATTGCTGGGCAAAGGCTTTCGCCTTAAAAAATAATTTATTATTACATTTATTTGGAAAAAATATTTCTTAATTCTCAAAAAAATATTTGGTTTTATTGAAAAAATTTTTGCATTAGTCGTAAATTTGGAACCGATAATTCTTATATCTTTACATGCTCTTAATTGCTCTTCATAGTCAAAACAATCTTCAATTTTTTTAGGGTAAAAACTTTCTGGTAAACATAAATTATTATGGTTTATGAGTATTAAGTTTGCACCCTTTACATCAAGTAATTTA
>MDSZ01128456.1_pt1 | contig 17787 bp, 16 predicted proteins | sample 811201 | NCBI WGS metagenome assembly MDSZ01 (sample SAMN05326647, study PRJNA326480) | marine metagenome | isolation source: seawater | place: Indian Ocean: North | collected 2010
AACCATACTCAGATTTAAAATATCACCTCGAAAATAATCAATATGTTTGGTTGATAACAGGGGTGGCTGGTTTTATTGGCTCTAATCTTCTTGAAGAACTCTTAAAACTAAATCAAAGAGTTATTGGACTTGACAATTTTCTTACAGGAAAAAAGCAAAATTTACTTGAAGTGCAAGAAATACTCTCAAAAGAGCAATGGGATAATTTTGATTTTGTAGAAGGGGATATATGTAACTTAGAAACATGTTCCAAAATTACCAAAGGTGTAAATTTTGTCTTGCATCAAGCTGCATTAGGCTCTGTTCCAAGATCAATCAAAGATCCAATTCCAACCAATGAGATAAATATTTCTGGATTTTTAAACATTATTATCTCTTCAAAGGATGCAAATGTTGATAGTTTTACCTATGCTGCAAGCAGTTCAACATATGGCGATCACACCGCATTGCCTAAATTGGAAGATAGAATAGGCAAGCCTTTATCACCATATGCAGTCTCAAAATATGTCAATGAGCTTTACGCTGATGTTTTTAAAAATACATATGATTTTAATTCTATAGGCTTACGTTACTTTAATGTATTTGGAAAAAGGCAAGATCCTGCTGGCATGTATGCCGCGGTTATTCCAAAATGGATTGTTGCAATGATGCAGAAAGAAGAAATTTTTATTAATGGAGATGGCACTACCTCAAGAGATTTTTGTTTTATTGAAAATGTAGTGCAAGCAAATCTTCTGGCTGCAACATTGGGTAATAAAAATATTTTGATTAATTCAAATTCAGATTTAGCACTTAATCAGATTTATAATATTGCCTGTGGGGAGCGAACATCTCTAATAGAGTTATTTTCATTTTTGAGAGATAGTCTCTCACAGCACTTTCCGTATCTAAAAGAAATTAAACCAACATATAGAAATTTTAGACCAGGGGATGTAAAACACTCACAAGCTGACATTACAAAGGCTAAAAATTTATTGAGATATAATCCATCCCACTCAGCAAAAGAAGGACTGTTAAAGGCTATGAACTGGTATATCGAGAACTTAAATTGAGTGACTCTGAGAGAATAACATTCCGCGATTCATTTTCTGCTTTAAAGCATTTCGTTCCATTTAGACTGAAAATTAGCTTTTTCTTATTGATCATATTGATGGTAGTTAGTGCGGTTTGCGAAATGATGAGTATCGGCATGATTATTCCATTTATCACTGCCATCACATCTCCTGAAATAATCTTTGTAAATGATTATATGAAGCCCATAATTGAGCTGTTTTCAATTCAGTCTGAGGCTGAGCTTACTATTTTGTTAACCATTTTATTTTGTATTACTGCCATCTTGGCTGCTTCAATTCGTCTGATAACTTTGTGGTTTCAAACTAGATTTTGTTACTCATTGGGGGCAGACCTAAGTACTCAACTTTATAAAAATTCTTTATATCAACCTTATACAGTTCATGTTGCAAGAAATAGTAGCGAATTTATTTCTACCATTGTTAATAAAACCTTTCAAAGCACCAGTTTTGCAATTCTTCCCTTATTAAATGTTTTAAGTTCATCTTTATTATTGCTTGGTATAGTGACGATGTTGCTTTTAGTTCAACCACTTGTAGCCATCTCTGTCTTCACATTATTCGGAGTGTTGTATGGAGCGGTGATTTTATTAACAAGATCTAAATTAGATATAGATAGCGAGCGAATTAGTTTTGAACAAGATGAAGTTGTAAAGAAACTTCAAGAGGGATTTGGAAGTATTCGAGATATTCTGATAGGTAATACTCAAGAAGTATACTTAAATTCATATGCTGCATCATTCAAGGCTCTTCAGGATGCTTGGGCAAATGTTGAGATTATTAGATCAACTCCGAGATTTGTGATTGAAGCTCTTGGAATAATTTCTATTGCTTTATTGGCATTATATTTGTCTTCATTCCCCCAGGGTTTAATTGGAGCATTGCCAGTCTTAGCTGCAATGGCGCTTGGTGCTCAAAGATTATTACCTATATTACAGTTAATTTATGCAAGTTTATCCTCATTGCGTGCAGGGTTTGAGTCTCTCGTTGACATTTTAGAGCTTCTGGATGAACCTTCTCAAGAAGAATTAATTAAAGGAAATCATAAATTAATCCCATTCAATCATAATATTCAATTAAAGAACCTAAGTTTTAAGTATGATGCACAATCTTCTTTAATTTTAAGTAATCTGAACATTGATATATCCAAGGGAGACATGGTTGGTATCATAGGAACTACTGGGAGTGGGAAAAGTACATTAATGGATATCATTATGGGGTTGTTGAAACCTGTTGATGGAAGCTTTCTTGTAGATGGAAAACTGATAGATGAGAATAATAGATTCGGTTGGCAGTCATTGCTTGCTCATGTTCCTCAATCAATCTTCTTAATTGATGCATCAATCACTGAAAATATCGCGCTAGGCACTCCTATTGAAAAAATTGATTTTGAATTAGTTACTCATGTTGCAAAACAAGCTCAGATTCATGAAGCAATAATGTCCTGGGATAATGAATATAACACTGTTGTTGGAGAGCGCGGGGTCAGAATATCTGGAGGCCAACGTCAGCGTATTGCAATAGCTAGAGCTTTATACAAAAGGGCATCTGTAATAATATTTGATGAAGCCACTAGCGCGCTTGATTCTAAAACTGAATCATCTGTAATGGATTCAATAACTGAATTAAGCAAGGACCTTACAATTATTATAGTAGCTCATCGCCTCTCCACCCTTAAAAATTGTTCGAATATAATTGAGCTTTATGATGGCAAAATTTTACGGCAAGGAGTATATAATGACTTCATATGAAAAATTTCTACCCTGAATACTTTCAACAATATAAAGATCTAGCTTTCAATGAATATATTTATCAAACTATTGAAAGCTTTATTTCCGAGGCCCTCAATGTAAAGTTAAAGGATAGTAAGATCATTTTTGCAGGCAATGGAGCAAGTGCTGCAATTTCTGCACATGCTGCTGTCGATTTTACAAAACAAACAAATATCAGAGGCATTACTTTTAATGAAGCAGACCTTATTACATGTTTTAGCAATGATTACGGTTATGAAAATTGGATATCTGAAGCCATTAAACGTTATCATCAAACCTCAGATTTAGTTGTATTAATCAGCGTCAGCGGTGAATCAAAAAATGTTGTAAATGCTGCCAGGACTGCAAAAGATCTTGGGTTAAAGGTCATAACTTTCACTGGAAGAGATAAAGATAACTCTCTGAAATTAATTGGAGACATAAACTTTTGGGTTGATAGCCATGCATATAATGTTGTTGAGTGTATTCATATGATTTGGTTGACCACTGCTATAGATGCAATTATTGGTAAAGCAGTATATGAAGTATCTTAGGTCCTAGCTATGAATGTCTTGCTAACAGGTGGCATGGGATACATTGGAAGTCATATTGCTCTATCTTTATTAAATAATAAACATAAAGTTACGATTCTAGATAATCTTTCAAATAGTAATGTTGAAGTTTTAAAGAGCCTCAAATTTATCTCTTCTAAGGAACCAAATTTTATAAAAGGAGATGTACTCAATACTGAGTTAGTGGCTGCAGCATTAAGGGATTATAAAATTGATTCCGTGATACATTTAGCTGGACTAAAGGCTGTTGGAGAGTCTGTTTCAAGACCAGTCATGTACTATAAGAATAATGTTCTTGGTACGGTTTCGTTGTTAGAAGCGATGACAAGCTGTAATGTTTTCAATTTAGTTTTTAGTTCAAGTGCAACCGTTTATGGGATTCCAAATTTTTTACCTATTTCTGAAGAGCATCCATGCAGACCAAACAATCCATATGGAAGAAGTAAATTTTATATTGAACAAATTTTATCAGATCTAGTTATGTCTGATATAGATTGGAATATTATTAGTTTGAGATATTTTAATCCAATAGGATCTCATGAAAGCGGCTTAATTGGAGATAATCCAAATGGAATTCCTAATAATTTAATGCCATTTATTAATCAAGTTGCTTCTGGAAAGCAGACTCACCTAAAAGTATTTGGAAATGATTATGATACTCCAGATGGAACTGGCGTAAGAGACTATATACATGTTGAAGACCTTTCAGATGCTCATATAGCAGCTATAAATAAAATTAATTCAAATAATAATTCTCTAAAAGATCCTCTTAATTTTTTTAATATCGGCACTGGAAAAGGATATAGTGTCTTAGAGGTGGTTAATGCTTTTGAAGTGGCAAGCAGGATAGATATACCATACAAAATTTATCCCAGAAGAGAGGGAGATATAGCTTCAAGTTTTGCAGATCCAAAAAAAGCAAATAATTTTCTTGGATGGAAGGCTAAACAGTCTATTAATGAGATGTGTTTGAGTTCTTGGAATTTTCAGAAAAATAAGACTCAGTAAAACAATAAACCGTTTTTTGAATAATCAAGGGGACTGAAATACAAAGGGGCTATTGAAATCTTCAAAAGATATAAATTGTTTATCTCTTTCAGAAATTATAGGGTTTTTTGTAGGCCATGGTATATCGATAGAATTCCATAATATTCCAGTGTCAAAATTAGGATCATACAATGTTGAAGTTTTATATATCATAGTTGAGATATCAGTCTCTGAGCAAAATCCGTGAGCTATGCCTCTTGGAATATATAAAATATTTGCTGTTTCGGCGTTTAGATTAAAAGTATCAAACATTCCAAAAGTAGGCGAGCCCACTCGAAGATCCACTATGACATCAAAAACTGAACCTTCAATACAGTACACTAATTTTGAGTGGTCCATTGGAGGTATTTGAAAGTGAAGACCTCGAATAATATTTTTATAGGACCTTGAATAATATTCTTCAGAGAAGTCAAAGTCGAGACCAAGACTTTCAAAAGCAGATTTGTGAAAAGTTTTAATAAAGCTTCCTCTATCATCTTTAAAAATATGAGGAAATAATTCAACACAATCTAAAATCTTTGAATCTTTTTTTTCAAACATTTGTTTTAACAAATTGCTCAACAGTTTCCTGGAAACGAGAGAACATTTCTTCTGTCAATCCGTGATGGAGAGGGAGCAATACACCGTTCTTCATTACATTGTCAGCATTTGGATATCCTTCGTTTGATATAATTTTTTTAATATCTTTGCACATTGGCTGTCTTAAAATATTACCCGTAAAAACAACTCTGGTTTGAATATTTCTTTCTTCCAAAAAAATCTGAAATTCTCTTCGAGAAAAAGGAGCTGTTTCTTTAAGCAAGATTGGAAAAGCTAGCCATGCAGTATTAGATCCATTAGTTTCTTGGGGGTTAATAAAGAAATCAGGAAATTTATTAAAAAAATTGCATTGACGTTTAAAATTTTCTTGCCTAGTTTTTATATTCTGATCAAGTTTTCTTAATTGGGCTAGACCAAATGCAGCACCCAGCTCATTTCCCTCAAGATTATATCCAACTGTTTCAAAAACAAATTTTGCATCGTACTCTATTCCATCTAAATCTACATTAAACCTATTTTCAATACTTTCACTTCTTTCATCAAACAAAGATGAACTTCTGCCCCAGGATCGAAGTAGCTTTGAGCGTTCTAGGACTTTATCATCATTTATTGCTAGGGCGCCTCCATTGCCTGCACAGTTAATAATATGAGACCCGTAAAAGCTTGTAATTGACATATCTGAAAAATATCCAGATTTTTTTCCATCAATTGTTGCTCCCAATGTATCAGCCGAATCTTCGATAATGATAAGATTATTTTTATCAGCTATTTCTTTAATTGCAGGCCAATCACAAAGATTACCCATAAGGTTAGGTGCTAAAATTGCAACAGTCTTATTGTTGATGCGCTCTTCGATTTTCGTTACATCAATGTTGTAAGAATATGGCTCAACATCAACAAATACTGGAGTTAAATTATTCTTTATAAGACAACCAACTGAAGTAGAAAATGTTAGGGCTGGAGTAATTACCTCAGAGCCACTAGGAAAATTAAATGCCTCAACTCCAATAAAAAGAGCTGATGAGCCTGAGTTAACATATAAACAATACTTTTTTTCAAATAATTCAGCGATCTTTGATTCAAATTGTCTAGAGTAATTTCCCATTTGGGTTGATTCAGATAAACACTTAACAACAGCATCAATCTCCTCTTGTCCATACACTGTCTTAGCATAAGATATTTGATCAAATTCTTTCATAGCCTTCCTCTCAGTTTTCGATTTGAATAGAGTTTTTTGATAATTTAAGGTATCAATTATGCCACGAGTCAAACTCTTGGTTAATACTAGACAACATATTATTTTGAGGTCACAAAAATTTTTGTGTGATAAAATCTTTTTTTTATTTATCCTCTTATTTTTTGAAAAATTTTTATATATATTTAATCATTCTTTTTTTAAGCCCCTTAGATCTCGAGGCAGAAAATTGGTTTAGAAGCTCTGGTAATTATGAAGCTCATCTCTATTCACTCGAAACTCAGATTAATGAAGCTAATATTAAAGATCTAGAACAAGCATTTTCATTCAATACTGGCCATATAATTGAGGCTTTAGGAATTCAGTCAGCTCCAATTTTTACAGGGGATAAATTAATAATTAATGCAATTGAGAATATCTCGGCTCTAGATCCTAAAAGTGGTAACTTAATTTGGCAATATGATATTGGCTCAATAAACGAAATGAACAATCCATGGGCCTATTTTACAGTCAATCGGGGAATTTTATTTAATGAAAATTCGTCGAAATTATACAGAGCAACTAATTTTGGTGTATTAGAATTAGATGTTCATTCGGGTGAATTGCTTAGTATTTTTGAAGATGTTAATTCTTCTTTGGCCCCAATTATTTTTCAAGATAATCTTTATGTTGCTTCAGTTGATGAAGGCGTGATTGCTTTCGATCTAAAAACAAAAGAGAAACTTTGGCATACCTCTTTTTTTAAAGGAGGCTTTCCCGGAAGAGTTTGGTCTGGATTCTCATTTGATCCAGAGTCGAAAATGTTATTTGCTATTACTGGAAGTTCAGGTGGTGTTAAAGGAGTAGGTAGGCAAGAACAAAATATGCAAACATCTTTGATTGCTTTGGATGTATATACAGGGGAAATTCTATGGTCTTTTCAGCATATTGATCACGATGTTTGGGATCTAGATTTACTTGGCAATCCAATAATATTAGATCTTAAAATAGAGAATGAAATCATAAGATCAGTAATTGCATTGTCAAAAACAGGAGATATATTATTGCTTGATGTAAAAACAGGAAAACCGGTTCATGATGAATCGTATAAATTTGTACCTGTTCCTGAATCCGATATTCCTGGAGAGAAATTAGCAAAATATCAAAAACAGTTTTTTAAACCTCAGCCGTTTTGGAAAACTGAAGTAGATTTAGTAACTGATTTTTCACATTTAGATCCTGAAAATAAAGAGTACGTAGCAAATAAACTTAGACATGCAAAATCTGGTTTTTTTGTTCCGCCCTCAATAAACTACGACACGGTATTATATGGAATACACGGTGGAGCTGAATGGTTTGGAGGTGCAATTGATTTTACATCTGAGAATCCATCATTAGTTGTTCCTTATAATAGAGATTCATGGATAATTAGAGCTTACTATACTGATAAGATAAGCATCTTAATCGATAGACTTGTTAAGAGATATCAGAAATATTTTAAAAAAAGCGATTCTGACAAAATTAAAGCTGCTTGGATTCCATGGGATCATGCAGAAATAGAAACCATGGAGGTATCTGAAAAAATATATTCTTATATTCCTTTTACTCCTAAAGATAAATCATATAAATCATTTTGTGCTTCTTGTCATGGTTTATCAAGAAGAGGGTTTTTTGAATATGAAGGCGAAGGAGACTTAATTTATCCACCTTTAGTTGGTTCTACATTAGGAGCTAAAAAGGACTTTGTGATGAATTTTAAAAAAGTTAAATCGCTCCATGAAAGTGTTAATATCCCATATCAAATTTCAAAGGAAACTCATGTTGAAATTTTCGAATATTTTGATAAATATGATAAATTTTTACACAAAAATAACCTTCTTTCATCAAAGGGTTTTTGGCAAGTTTTATTAGATAAAGATAGAAATCCAGCAACAAAACCACCTTGGGGCGGCCTTGCAAAAATAGATTTAGTAACGGGTAAGATTATTTGGGATGTTCCTTTTGGAAAAAGAAGAGATAACAAAAAAAATATTATTGCAGATGGAGATAGAGTATTTGGTGGGATTATGAATACTGCATCTGGATTAACTTTTGCGACTGGAAACCCAGATGGCTATATATACGCATTTAATGCTAATGGAAAAAAAATTTGGGAAGATTCACTTCCATTTGCAGGTTCTGCACCTCCAATATCATATAAATACGAAGGTTGTCAGTATGTTGTTTTTACATCTACAGGCGGGCGATATTATGACTTTAAACAAAATGGAGACTTGATTTCCACCTACAAATTAAAGTCTTGTAACTAAGCATCACCTCTATCTAATTATTTAGTTCTAATTAATTAGGTTTTATAAAAGCTTATTAAACTTTGAGATATATCTCATAAATAAAGTTAAAATAGATAACATTCTTTTTAGAACTTTAATAATGCGAAAAAATTTATGAAATCAGTAATCTTAGCAGGTGGCCTTGGAACAAGAATCTCAGAGGAAACTCATTTAAAACCTAAACCAATGATTGAAATTGGAGGAAAGCCAGTGATTTGGCATATTATGAAGATGTACTCTTATCATGGAATAAACGACTTTATTATTTGCTGTGGTTATAAAGGCTATGTAATTAAAGAATATTTTGCAAATTATTTCTTACATATGTCTGATATTACTTTCAATATCTCTGAAAATAAGATGGAAGTTCATAAAAAAGACGCAGAGCCCTGGAATATAACATTAATCGACACTGGCGAGAATACACTGACAGGCGGAAGGTTAAAAAGAGTATATGAATACTTAAAAGAGGACTCAGCATTTTGCTTTACTTATGGAGATGGAGTTAGTGATATTGATATATCACAAAGTATTAAGTTCCATAATTCTCACGGTAAACTAGCTACCGTTTCAGCAATTACTCCTCCTGGCCGATATGGTTCATTAGATTTAGATGGAAATCAAGTAAAAGGCTTTAGAGAAAAGCCAAAAGGAGACGGAGCTGTTATCAATGGAGGATTTTTTGTTCTTTCGCCTAAAGTTATAAATCTTATAGAAGGTGATAATACTTCATGGGAAGAAGAGCCACTATCAGAATTAGCAAAAGCAGAAGAACTTATGGCATACAAGCACGATGGCTTTTGGTTGCCAATGGATACTTTAAGAGATAAAAATCATTTAGAGGATTTATGGCAAAGAAATGAAGCGCCATGGAAAACCTGGAAATGAATTTTAGATTGCCAAATCCAAAATTCTGGAAGGGTAAAAAGGTTTTAATTACTGGTCATACTGGTTTTAAAGGTAGCTGGCTCACAATATGGCTTAATAGGATGGGCGCTTTTGTTTCGGGAATAAGCTTAGAGCCAGAATCTAACCCAAACTTATTCACTTCGGCGAATATCAGCAAAATTTGTGATAGCTCATTTATTGATATAAAAGATTCTAAAAAGATTCAATCAAAAATTAAATCAGTAAATCCTGAAATAATTATTCATATGGCAGCGCAACCTCTTGTTAGGCAAAGTTACTTAGAACCTAGAAATACTTTTTTAGTAAATGCTATAGGTACTGCAAATATTTTGGAGTCAATTAGATTTTCTGATTCAGTAAAAGCAGCAATAATGATTACAACAGACAAGGTTTATAAAAATGAGGAGGATGGTAGGGCTTATGAAGAGGATGACCCATTAGGCGGGCATGATCCATATAGTGCAAGTAAAGCAGCTGCAGAAATTATCATTTCTAGTTACAACCTTTCCTTTCTTCAAGGCAAGGTATCTATTTCAAGTGCTAGAGCAGGTAATGTAATCGGAGGTGGAGACTGGTCAAAAGATAGGTTAATACCTGATGCAATTAAAGCTTGGCAAGAGAATATTGAATTAGACATTCGAAACCCATCTTCTATAAGGCCTTGGCAACATGTTCTTGAGCCATTATCTGGTTATCTTATGTTGATAGAGGATACATTTCATGATCATGAGTTATGTGGCGCATACAATTTTGGCCCAAATGATAATGAAAATTCTTCTGTAAAAAGTGTTGTTGAAATCATACAAGATATTCTTAGTATGCCCAAAGTAAATTTTATAAATCATGATGAAGGGCTTCACGAAGCAAATTTTTTGAGTTTGGATATTACAAAAGCTGCTTTAAAACTTAATTTTAAACCTAGATGGAATTTAAAAGAATCTGTTAAGATCACGACTAATTGGTATAAGTCATATTATGACGGCAAATCACCCTTGTCATTATGTGAAGATGACATAAATTCTTATGAAGATATTTCACTGGATAGAAATCAAGTTTCCACAGAATGAAAACAATCTTACTTACAGGGGCTACTGGCTTTTTAGGAAAAAAAATTCTTGATGATCTTAATTCCAAAGATTTTAATATTTATGTGATCTCCAGAAAGAATAAAAATTTTTTTTCGGATTATCACAATGTTACAAAAGTTTTTAAAACCAAAAATTTTTTTACTGAAAGTGCTGAATGGTATGCCAATATTTGCAAGGATGTAAATATAATTGTCCATGCTGCCTGGTATGCTGAGCCGGGTAAATATCTTGAGTCTAATATAAACATTGAGTGCCTCTCAGGAACTATTAATTTTGCCAGAGCGGCAGCTAAACAAAAGGTTGATAAATTTGTAGGTGTTGGGACATGTTTTGAATACGATCTTACATTAGGCGTACCGCTGAAGACCGACAGCAAGCTTAACCCATTGTTTTTATATTCAATAACTAAACATTCAGCATTTATAATTTTGGAAAAACTCTTTCGAAATCAAAGAATAGATTTTTTGTGGACAAGGGTTTTTTACCTATATGGGGATGGAGAAGATAGCAGAAAACTTGTTGCAGTCTTAAGGTCAAAATTATCTTCAGGTAAGGCTGTTGAGTTAACTAGCGGCAATCAAATAAGAGATTTCATGGATGTTGAATTAGCTGGCTCAATAATTGCTGATGCAGCTACATCAAAAAATGTAGGCCCATTTAATGTTTGTTCTGGTATCGGCATTTCAATCAGAGAATTGGCCGAAAAGATTGCTGATGAATATGGCAGAAGGGATTTATTATTATTTGGAGCAAGGGAAGATAATCTTGCTGATTCACCGCATGTTGTTGGGATAAAGAGTGAGATTATTAAATAAAAATAATTTTTTTAAACTAATTACACTATAATCACCTAGATTAAAAAATGAAAAATTTCTTGATAAGAGCCTACTGTGTTAGATAAATGTTATGCCTTTGAGATAGACTCATTTAGAGATAAAAGAGGCTGCCTATCCGTCCTTGAGACTGGTAAAAATATTCCTTTTGATGTGAAAAGACTTTACTATTTATATAACACTCAAGATCAATTGGTTAGGGGTGTGCATTCTCATAAAAAATTGGAACAAGTTTTAGTTTCCTTTTCTGGAACATTTAAGATATTACTTGATGATGGGTTTCAAAAAAAAGTTTTTACTTTAGATAATCCTGCAAAAGGGCTGTATGTATGCCCAATGATTTGGAGAGAGGTCACTCCAATTGGTGATAATGGATTATGTGCAGTTTTAGCATCACGTGTATATGAAGAAGAAGACTATATTCATGAATATTCTGATTTTTTAGAAATAATTAGAAAATAATGAAGGTTCCATTTTTAGATCTTCAAGCCCAGTATCTGGAAATAAAACCCGAAGTAGACCTAAAACTTAGTGAATTTCTTGAAGCTGGCTCATATATTGGGGGAGAATATTTAAAAAATTTTGAAGAAAATTTTTCTAGTTTCCTTGGTGCAAACTATTGTATCGGAGTTGCAAATGGCTTAGACGCACTTGAAATATCTCTTAAGGCTTTGGGTATAGGTAAAGGAGATGAGGTAATTGTTCCTTCCAATACATTTATAGCGACTTGGTTAGCCGTTTCAAATTGTGGCGGAATCCCTATTCCTTTTGAGCCAAAATATAGCTCATTCTCTATTGATCCTAGTAAAATTGAATCTGCAATTAGCAAAAAGACTAAAGCTATAATTCCCGTTCATTTGTATGGTCAGCCTGCTGAGTTAGATTTGATTTTAGAAATAGCTAAAACTAATAATTTATTTGTAGTAGAAGATGCAGCTCAGGCACAAGGAGCATTTTATAAAAGTAAAAGAATTGGATCTCATGGGCATTTAGTTGCTTGGAGTTTTTATCCTGGAAAGAACTTAGGAGCATTTGGCGATGGTGGTGCAGTTACGACCAATAGTCTTGAGCTAGCAGAAAAAATTAGAAAAATTGGAAACTATGGCTCTAAAAAAAAATATGTTAATGATGTAATTGGCCGCAATAGTCGTCTCGATCCTATGCAAGCATTGATACTTGACATAAAGCTAAAAAAACTAGATGAATGGAACGATAGAAGACGCAAAATTGCTAAAAAGTATCTTACTGAATTAAGTGATATAGATATAAACTTGCCAGATGGTTTGAATTTATATGATGGAGTTTGGCATCTTTTTCCTATACTTGTGAAAAATCGCGATGCTTTAAAAAAATTTCTTGATAAAAACTCAATAGAAACACTAATACATTATCCAATCCCTCCTCATAAGCAACTGGCATATGCCTCTGGATCCTCTTCATTTAATCTTGAGATTGCTGAAAAGCTTTCATCAGAATTACTTAGCCTACCAATTGGCCCTCAATTAAAGATTAATCAAGTTGATTGCGTTATAAAAACTTTAAAAAAATATTTCAATTAATTTTTATTAGGAGTATTCACTGATGCAAAATAAAGAAGTTTTTTTCAGTATTGTAATACCTACTAGAGATAGACCTGATTTAATTGAGTCCTTGATTTTTAGCATACTTAATCAAACCTTTAAAAGATTTGAATTATTGATTTGTGATAATAGCAATAATGAGTTAACTCAAAAAGTGATTAATTCATTTAACGATAAGCGTATTCAGAATATTAGAACAGGTAATTTAGAAATGTCTGAAAATTATAATGCAGGAATCAATAAAGCTTCAGGTAGTTATCTTATGTGCATTTCTGATAAAGGATTTTTAAAGCAAGGAGCCCTAATGTATCTTTATGATTTAATTCAAAATGAAGGACATAAATGCATAACTTGGGCCCTTGATAATTTTGTTTATCCTGGAAAATTTTTTCAATCTAACTTGCATAAAAAACAGTCAATGTTGTTGGATTCAGCATATATCCTGAGATTTATGCTTCAAGGAGATTATAGGAACTATGAGTATGCTCCAATGCACTGCACCTCATGTATATCGATGGATTTGGTTAATTCTATAAGAGCAAAGCATGTTAATTTATGTCAAGCTCAAAATCCTGACTATACTATGGCTGCTCAAGTTCTTCTTGCTACTAGCCAAATATTTAATCTTAAGATAAATCTAGCAATTTTACGCAATGTATCTACAAAAGACGGTTATGGCACAGGACATAGTTTGGCTAAAAAAACTCAGGAATCAAGAACGTTTTTGAATGATCACGCTGAATGGATTAAATACACTAATAAATTTACCGATGTTCCAATTAAAAACTGCCCGTTTATTATAGATTTGATGCTTAAAGATACCTATAAGGTTTTAGAGGACAATAACGTAGATCCAGATACCTTCCTTTCCAAAAAAGAAAGACTGCTTGGATATTACTACTTTGCTTACGATGAAATTCTTTGGCGTAAAAGTTTGGGTGTAAATATGGCTGATGAAGCTGCTCTTTTAAATGCCTCATTATTAAAAGAAAAAAACTCGATTCAAAAAGCATTTAAAGAAAAAACTGAACATTTAAAATTGCAGACCTATATTGCTCATTTTAAATTCATTATAAAAAGAAATTCTTTTAGTTCTTTTTTATTAAATATTTACAGGAAGCTAAGGTATTTTAATTCCGGAATTCAGTATCATTGTATAGAAGATTGTTATCATGATAATGTTGTTGAAGATTATAAATCAGACTCAAAAAATGACTATTAAGCTTGAACGAAAAAAACCAGTAAGTTGGTTTCTGAGAATTATGTACAAGCTGGCTCAATTTTTACCTCTTTCTAACAAAAGAAAATTTTTCCTTTTTTTGAATTTAGAATGGTTTTTTGATCGTATTGCTCATGAATATTCTTTCAAAAATTATGCTCCAGAGGAGCACCCAGTAAGAGTTTTTACAAAAAAACATCTTCTAGAATGGATTCAGCCAGAACATAGCGTCCTCGATCTTGGGTGTGCTTCAGGAGAAATGTCTTTTTGGGCTGCTGAAAAAGCCAAAAAGGTAATAGGTATCGACTATAACCCCGTGCACATTAATTTTGCAAAAGAAAACTATAAACGTGAAAATCTTTCTTTTCATTGCGTAGAAGCACATGAATATTTGCAGAATACTAATGAAGTTTTTGATGTTCTGATTCTTGAAAATGTCTTGGAGCATCTTGATAATCCAAGTGATTTTATAAAAAAATTTAGTCCGTTCTTTAGTTTTGTATACATTGAGTTACCTGATTTTGATAAAAACTATTTAAACCATTACCGAAAAGACAATAATCTATCACTAATTTATACTGACTCAGATCATGTTTCTGAGTTTGATCGCTATGATATAATTAAAATTGTTGAAAGCAATAATCTATCTATTATCCATTCTTTTTACATTCATGGCTTTCAAAAATTATGGTGCAAGGTGAATTAATTAATGATACTAATTTAATAAATTATATAAGAACTAAGGTAGCTTACATTGTCATTAGAAAGAATCTGGCCAACACAAGAAAATTTACATTCTTATCTTAAAGACTATCCTGAGCATAGGATTAGATATGAGTTAATCAATCGCTTCATTCAAGGAAAAAAGTGTGCAGATATATCTTGTGGTGTAGGATATGGAGCATTTTTAATGGGAAAAATTGCAGAATCTGTAAAGGGCTTTGATATTTCAGAAGAAGCCTTAGATCACGCAAATAATAATTTTAAATCATCAAATGTATCTTTTCATTTCTTAAATGATCTTAAAAACGAAAAATTTGAATCTATTTCTTCGATTGAAACTTTAGAGCACATGACCGAAAGTGAAGGAGATGAATTTTTGGAGAAATTAAGAAATGCCATGGCTCCATCAGCAATACTTATAATAAGCACCCCACTAAATGAAACACCATTTAAAGAAAATACAACAGAATTTCATATTAGGGAATATTCTTATATTGAGTTTAAAAATAAACTAGAGAAGAATGGCTTCGACGTTGAAAAGTTTTATGGTATTTCTAACATTACCTCTGAAAGGATGTCATCTAAAGTTATGGGCTTATCACTCATTGATATTTTCCAAACCGGCCTTCACAGATTAATTCCAAAATTTATAAGGAATATTGCTGCAAAATTAATTCTAAAGAAAGATCCAACAAAAACAGCACCAGAATGTAAATTACTTGAAGATAATTTAGATGGTGCTTTTTGCCAAATAGCAATCTGCAAGCTAAAGTAAGCTTTTTCCAGCTCTAATTATAGATTTACTAAAATGGAAATAATCAAAAATTCAATAGAACACCAACATCGAAAACTTTTTTCAATTATTACTCCTTGTTTTAATAGCAGCAAATCCATTCGCGATGTCTTTAATAGCCTAAAAAACTTAAATAACAAAGATTTTGAGTGGATAGTTATTAATGATGCATCTACAGATGAAACTATTGAAATTCTAAAAGGATTTTTAGACGAAGTTAATTTTCAAATAACTATTTTTAATTTAAAAGAAAATAAAATGGCTACATATGGCTATCATTTAGGGATAGAAAAAGCTCTAGGGGATTTTATTATTTTTCTTGATCATGACGATCAAATTAAATCAAATGCACTTGACCGATTTATAAAAAATTGGGATTCACTTTCTATTAACCAACAAGAAAACCTTGCTGGTATGATAGCTTTATGTGAAGATGAAAATGGCAATATTGTTGGTACAAAATTTCCTAGATCACCAGAAATAGATAATTTTTTTAATATGACATTCGATCACAAAGTACGGGGAGAAAAATTTTTTTGCTATAAAAATGAGATAATGAAAGAAAATAATTTTCAACTCGTGGACAGATATGTTCCAGAGAGTAATTTGATTTATAAGATTTCATCAAAATATAAAACTTTATTTTTCAATGAATCACTTAGAGTCTACAATCTTCCTCAAAGAAATTCATCTAACTTAAGCAATCTCGACCCTACGAAATATTCAGTGGGATTTAGACTAAATTATTTAGATTTATTAAACAACTATTCATCTCAACTAATCGCCAAGCCATATACCTTAGTTTCCTTTATATTTCATTTTTCAATTTATTCATGTTTCTCGCAAACTAATTTGAAACTCTGTTTTTTTGAGCTTAAAAGCTATTTTCATAAAGTTTTACTATTACCTATTTATATATATGCAAGATTACTATTCCTCTTAAAAACCTTTTCACTAGGAAATAAATAATATGATCCTTGCATGGCAAAGTAAGTTTTATATAATTGATCGATAGCAAACCTTCAGGAAAAATGACCAATTTTTTTCAAACTCTCTTAATAATAAGGGATCACCCTCAGCCATTAGCATTTATCTTTTTAAAGATTTTTGGAGTTAAGATAACAAAACGATTTTTTGTTATTAAAAGAAATGGATATAACTTGAGCATAGAAAATAACGATATGTCATTGTCGCTTTTTCACAAAGGAAGAAATATGTATCGTGGATTTGAAATGCTCCTTGAAAAATTATTAAAAAAAGGGGACAACTTTATTGATGTTGGTGGGAGTATTGGTTTTCACTCAATATATGCAAAAAATATTGTAAAACACGGCAAAGTAATAATGGTTGAGCCAATGCCTGAGTTAGTGAAAACAGCATCTATCAACTTTCATCTTAACAAACTTGATATAAAAATTATTCCTGCTGCAATTAGTCAAGATTCCAAATCAGTTGAAATGGCAGACTTAGAGGGTAGATCTCATATTTTCAATAAGAATTTTGAAAATAATTCTTTAAAAAATGATCCAACAATAATAGGTGACAAAAAATTTTCTAATGAATTTGATAATAAGGTAATAATCCGATCACAGACTTTAGATTCGATTACCAAGGAATTTGACAAAATTTCTATAATAAAAATTGATACTGAAGGCGCAGAACTGCTTACTCTTAAGTCAGGCATGAATTCATTCGATAAAACCAAAGCATTTATTGTGGGTTTATTTAATCCTTACACAACATCAAGATTTGGATATGAAGCAAGTGATGTCGCTTATCTTTTAATTGATAAAGGTTTTAGTAATACTTATAGAGTTAGCGGATCTGAAAATATTTCTTTAATGCCTTTAGACATAACTAATGAGAAATTTGATTCGCCAGACTATTATTTATTTTCTAAGATGCATATCTCAATTTAAGATTTTAAGTGCAACCAAATCAAATTTTTTAAGTCTTATTTTGAGCTAAAAGAGGAGTAGTTTTGAAGAAAAAAATCTTAATTATACTTCCAAATTTAAAATCAGGTGGCGCTGAAAGACTTGCTATATCTCTTGCCAATGAATGGAATTCTAAGGGTTATAAAGTAGAATTTGGTTTGTTAGAAAAATCTGGAAAATTTTTAAAATTAATTAACAATGGAATCGTCATTCATGATTTA
>MDSZ01014676.1_pt1 | contig 17782 bp, 20 predicted proteins | sample 811201 | NCBI WGS metagenome assembly MDSZ01 (sample SAMN05326647, study PRJNA326480) | marine metagenome | isolation source: seawater | place: Indian Ocean: North | collected 2010
TTAAGAGTAATATAAATCTTCATAAAGGTTGTAAATGGTGGGATTTAGATTTTTATCCTGATGATGGTTCAGAACAATGGAAATTTGATATCGCTTCAAATACACAATGGGTTGCTGAAGATGAGATAATAAGAATAATGAACATAGCAAAACAATTTGTACCTGAATCAAGAAACCTTGTCTTTATGGGTGGAGTTGCACTTAATTGTGTGGCTAATGAAAAGGTCGCTAGTCATTGGGATGATATTTGGATTATGCCAAATCCTGGTGATGCTGGTTCTTCTCTTGGTTGTGCTGCTAGAGTTTATGGTAAAAAGATTAATTGGACACACACATTTCTTGGAACTAATATAGAAGGTAGTTATCCAGTTAAAAGAGCTTCTGATTTATTATTAAAAAATGAATTGATAGGTATAGCTAGTGGTAGGGCTGAGTTTGGGCCGAGAGCATTAGGTAATCGTTCTTTGATTGCAGACCCAAGAGGTAATGATATAAAAGACAGAATGAATGTTATTAAGAAAAGACAAAAGTTTAGACCATTTGCTCCATCAGTATTAGAAGAACATGCTCATAAGATATTTGACTTACCTGTGAATAGAGCTTCATATATGCAATTCACTGCTAAGTGTAAGTTTCCTGATTTGTATCCAGCGATATGTCATGTGGATGGAACTTCAAGAGTACAAACAGTTAATAGAAAAGAGAATCGTGGGTATTATGATATGATTAAGAGATTCTATAACAAAACAGGATGTCCAATGGTGTTAAATACAAGTTTAAATATCAAAGGACAACCAATAGTAAACACTAAACAAGATGGTAAAGATTTTGAAAAATATTATAATGTTAAAGTTTTAAGTTAGGGGGGTAAAATGAAAATATTTTCTATAGGATGTAGTTGGAATGAGAGCTGGCCAGATTTTATAAGTGATGATAAGGATGTCACAAAAGTCGCCATGCATGGAAAGGGTATAAAAGAAATACGAAATGAAATGTTAAATCATAATTTGAATGAATATGATTATGTTGTGGTACAATTACCAACACCAATTCGTTCTTTCAGATATCCTGAATTAGCTGGTGAAGCTACAAGGGTATACCATGTTAATTTTGTAGATAGTTTTAAAGAACAGGATGAGGATACAGCGTGTGATAATTTATTAAACTCTTATAAAGAAGACATATTATCAATTAGTTCACTACATAAAAATGTAATTATATTTTTATACAACACTGGTGGATATCCATTGAGACATCCATTTGATTTCGGTAAAGACATCGATGATAGATTCGTTGATTTTTTTCAAGATAATAATTTAAAGTTTGTTTATCTATCATATGAGGGTGTACCTGGACATTGTAGACACGAAGAGGAATGGGATGATCCAGAGTTCAAAGATTATGTACAAAAGAGTGTAAAGAGGATGTTAGATATGCATGGAAGAGCAGACGAAAAATGGGTTTGGCAACATCCTGAAAATATTATGATATTTGATGCACATCCAAGTGAAAAATCAAACAAAAAAGCAGCTAAAGTAGTGGAGGATTTAATAGATGAATATAAGTAATAAAATTAGTATCGTTTCAACCGCACCATCTAGATTATTTTATGATAAGAATCATGGTTTGTGGGAGGGTATACAGAAATATTATCCAGGTGTAAATTTTTATTTTTATCATGAAAATTCACTTGAGAAAAAACAAACCGGAGAGTTTATAGATTTTGAAAAAATAGGTGTACCTGAATCATATCGTGAGTTTGATTTGTTTGAAATATATGAGGGATTGGATGATTTTTTGAAAACATCTAAATTTAGTATATGTGATGGGTTAGAGGGGGCTGCTGGAACAGATGAGTATTGGATTAAAAACTCTATATACTGGTTTAGGAAAACACCAGCTTTGTATCATGCGTCTCAAATCTGTAATACTCCTCTCATACTATTCTTAGATGCTGATAGTAATATAACACCAATTGGTTGTGGAGCTGAAGATGAGTATACAATTAATGAAGAATATATAAACTTTGCATTAAAACATGATGTATTGTCACGACACAGGCCAGGATTATGGACAGAAACTGGACATATAGTGTTTAATTTAGAAAAAAGAGGAAAAGAATTCATAGAGAGTTTTTATAATTATTATATAAATGGGGATGCTTTCGAGGAAGAGAGATGGGATGATTGTTGGATATTTGATACTTTAACTAAAAAACTAGATGTATCTAATGGCCCACTATCTGTCGCTACTGGAGCTCCACATGATTTCGAATGTATCGTAGATCACAACAAAGGTGCTTTTCACAAAGTTAGAACTAGTAGAAAAGGGGGTGTCTAAGTTGAAAATCGGAATCATAGGTTTAGGAGTGGTTGGAAATGCTTGTAAAAATGGATTTGAAAAAAATGGTTACGATATTTGTGTGCATGATATAAAGTTAGAAACCACTATTAATGATGTTTTAAATACAGATATTTGTTTTATTTCAGTTCCAACACCTGCTAGGGATAATGGGTCTTGTGATGTATCCATTGTTCAGAATGTGGTTGATGATTTATATAAATTAAATTATAATGGAATAATAGCTATAAAATCTACTGTTGAACCAGGAACTACAAAAAAATTACAAGATAAGTATGGTGACTTAACCATATGTTTTGTACCTGAATTTTTAAGAGAAAGATGTGCTGATGATGATTTCGTCAAGAATCATGATTTGTGTGTCATAGGAACTTCATCAGATGAAATTTTTCAATTAATTAAAAAAATACATGGTAGTTATCCAAAGAAAGTTATACAGGTTTCAGAAACAGAAGCCGAGTTATGTAAATATTTTAACAATTCTTATAATGCTACATTGATTACATTTGCTAATAGTTTTTATGAGTTGTGTAAAAACATGAATGTTGACTATACAAATATCAAAAATACCATGATTCACAGAGAAAATATTGAAGATAACTATTTAGGGTGTGATGAAAATTTAAGAGGATTTGGTGGAATGTGTTTACCAAAAGATGTGAATGCTCTAAATTATTTATCTAAAAAATTAGGAACAAATACTGAATTTTTTAAACACTTGATAGAAGAGAACAAAAAATATAAAACAACAGTTTTTGAGGGAATGAGAAAAGAATGAGAGCACTTGTAACTGGAGCAGCTGGTTTTTTAGGTAGTCATCTGTGTGATGAATTATTAGATAAGGGATATGAGGTTGTAGGTATAGATAACTTTTTTAGGGGTAAGAAAGAAAATTTACCAACACATAAAAATTTTAAATTTTATGAGGTTGATTTGGTAAATGATAAAATTGACAACATTGTATCTTATGAAAAACCTGATATACTATTTCATTATGCAGCTATAAATGGAACAGAGTATTTTTATGATATTCCAACGAAAGTGTTTGATGATAATATTGAAATAACGAAAAATATATTAATTGCAATCAAAGATTCTACTATCAAGAAAGTAGTTTACACATCTACATCAGAGGTATATGGTGATAATCCACCATTACCAACACCAGAGAGTCATATGATTGAGTTAAATATATTTTCAGATAGAGACAGTTATGCATCATCAAAAGCTATAGGTGAGTTTTATGTTAAGTATTATTGTCTAATGAAAGGAATAGATTATTTAATATTAAGACCATTTAACACTTATGGTCCAAGAATGGATAATACTAAATATGGACAAGTTGTACCGGAATTTTTTAGAAAATTGAATGATGAAAAATTTACCATTATAGGTGATGGTACACAAACTAGGAGTTTTTGTCATGTAGATGACCATAAGAAATTATCTGTAATGTTAAGTGAAACTGTTAGTAATGATGTTGTTAATATTGGAAACGATGAACAAGTAACTATTTTAGATTTAGCAAAGAAAATTCATAATCAAGTGGGCAAAGATTTTAACCCTGAGTTTTTACCACCTAGAGATTATGATACAAAAAGAAGACAACCGGACATTTCTAAAATTAGATCTTGTTTTTCTCAATATAATTTTGTAAATTTAAATAATGGACTAAGGAAAATGAAATGAAAAAAGAATTTTTAGATTTAGGTAGACAACCCATAGCGAACAAATTTTTAAACAAAAATGAATTTAACGATGAATTTTTCTTTGATTTAAAAGTTGTATTTGATGATAAGACTAAATTAGTATCACTAAAGAATTTTGTAAAACCAGAAATGATGTTTAATGAAAGTTATGCATATCATGCTTCAATGTCTGAAACTATGAAAATACATTTTCAAGATTTAGCAGAAAATATTCAGAATGAGTTTTTCCCAACAAATGTTTTAGAGATAGGTTCAAATGATGGTATATTTATTAGACATTTTAATCCCGATACGAGTGTAGCTGTAGAGCCATGTGAAAATTTCGCTGATATTGTAAAAGACATGGAGTACAAAACTTATGCAAAATTTTGGACAAAAGAGTTATCGAGTTTAATTAAACAAGAACATGGTACAATGGATTTGATATACGCAGCTAATTGTATATGTCATATTCAAGATTTAGATGATGCATTTTTAGCTGTTAAAAATTTACTATCTGAGGATGGTATATTTGTATTTGAAGATCCTTCACTTTTAAAAATGATGGAGAGAGGTTCTTACGACCAACTATATGATGAACATGCTCACATATTTTCAGTTACAGCGTTAAGTAATTTACTTGACAAACATGGACTAGAGATTTTTAGGGTTGATAATTTAAATGTTCATGGTGGTTCTAATAGAATTTATGTCAAATCAATTGATAGTGACATACCGGTGGAGATGTCTGTTCAGATGAATTTAAATGAAGAAAAGAATTTTGGTTTGACTAGATTCAAAACATATGAAATATTTTCAAACAGAGTTCAAAAATCAAGAGATGAATTACTCTCAATGTTGAGAACATTGAAAGAAGAGGGTAAGAAAGTTATAGCTTATGGTGCTGCATCTAAGGTTACAACTGTATTTAACTATTGTGGTATAGATGATTCACTAGTTGAATATATAACAGATACTACTCCAAGTAAAATTGGAAAGTGTCAACCTGGTACCCACATACCAATAGTTTCACCTGATGATGGTTTTGATGAAACTGTTGATGTCGCTTATTTAGGTGCATGGAACTTTAGAACCGAAATAATGAACAAAGAAACAGATTACTTGTCAAGGGGTGGTAAGTTTATCACTCATGTTCCACAAGTGATGATGTTTTCATAGGGGGTTATTATGAATTTTCACGAAGATGATAGAGCTCAAAGATTATTTGATATATTTCCAAAAGTAAATGGACAGATAAATGTATCGTATGTTAACTCTACAAAACACATTGTAGCCTGGCATAAACATTTTGTTCAAACAGATTATTGGTGTTGTTTAAAGGGTTCGTTTAAAGTTGGAATCGCTAAACCAATACCGCAAGGGAATCAAGATGAATGTATTGTTGAGTGGCATTATTTGTCAGATAAAAATCCAAAAGTTATAGAAATGAAACCTGGTTGGTGGCATGGTTATAAAGCTTTAGAACCAGGCTCTGTATTACTTTATTATTTAACAGAGAAATGGTCATTGGATGATGAAGAAAAGGTATCACCTGGATATTTTGGAGAAAAATGGGAGACTGAGAATAAATGACAAATACCACATTACAAGATGTTTTATTTTATAACATGAGAACAGTTATCGAAAACAATGGTAATTTAGTTCCAATAGAATCTAATTATGATATACCATTTCCAATGAAGAGAATATTTCATGTATATGGGGTTAGGGATACTGATGTGAGAGGACAACACGCTCATTATACTACTAAACAATTATTAATATGTGTTAGTGGTAAAATTGAGGTGTTGTGTGATGATGGGGAAAACAGTAGAAAGTATTTGTTAGAATCTCCACAACAAGGTCTTTTGATTCCTGAAATGATATGGGATGAACAAAGATATTTATCTGAAGATTCTGTTTTATTGGTTATTGCAAACACTAAATATGAACTTGATGACTACATTCATGACTACGATGAATTTAAAAAAATGAAAAATGAAAATAAATAGAATAGACACTCCATTTCCTGTAATCTCAATCGATAATTTTATACCATCAGAGGCTTTAGTTAGAGCTGCATCTGAAAGTTTTAACGATGTTGATGATTGGGTAAAGTATAGTGGTGATGACAATCAAGTTCAACTTTGTTCTAAGTTGGGTAGAGAAAATATTCCACCATCAGCACTACTCGTGTTAGATTACATAACTACAAATTTCGACCCCAACAAAGTTTTTGGGTTAACTGATAATGCTTTTCCAGATACATCTCATTATGGTGGTGGTATGATGATTACTCCAAACTCAAATAATGAGGGTGGTTATCTTGGTATGCACGTGGATGCCACGACTCATGGATTACATAATAATTGGAAAAGAGAGTATAGTGCAATATTATGTCTTTCTGAAGAATATGATTCATCTTTTGATTTAAGAATACACAATGGTAAAGAACATGGTACAATTCCATACAAGTTTAATACATTGAATGTGTTTAAATGTTCAAATAATTCTTGGCATGGACTACCCGAAATTACCAAAGGTATGAATAGAAAAACACTTGGTGTTATGTATTGGTCTATTATGACAGAAGAGGATAAGAAAACTGCAATCAAAGCTAGATTTAATAATGACTTGGAGTTTAAATGAAAACAATATTAATATCAGGTGGAGATGGGTGTTATGCTAAAAAATTAAAAGAATGTAACACTGATTATAAAATTATATCTCCATCTAAAAGTGATATGGATATAACAGATGTTAATAAATTAGACCACATTTTATCATCAACAAAACCTGATTATTTTATTCACGCTGGAGCTTTTGTAAGACCAATGAAATTACACAAAGAAAATCCTGAAAAAAGTATAATGGTTAATATTATGGGAACTTCAAATGTGGTTCTCGCTTGTATGAAATATAAAGTTAAATTAATATTCATATCAACAGACTTTGTGTATCCTGGTGATAGGGGTTGTTATTCAGAGGATGATGCTTTATTACCAGTTAATAAATATGCTTGGTCTAAGTTAGGTGGTGAATGTGCTGTAAAGTTATACGACAATTCATTGATACTTAGAATTTCAATGACTAATAATCCATTTACACATTCAAAAGCTCTTGTTGATTGTTATAGGAGTTTAATTTTTGATGATGATGCTGCTGAACTTACATTAAGTCTCTTAGATGAATTTGGTACTATAAATGTTGGTGGTGATCCTAAGTCTATTTATGAGTTTATGCAAGGACACAATCCATGTATTGAAAAAACTTATTTAAGTGAGATTAAAAATGTGAACATGCCAAATAATGTCACATTAAACTTAGATAAACTAAAAGGTATTTTAAAAAAATGAACATAGGTGTTTGCGCTTCAAAATATGTTGGTTATGAATTATTAAAGTTTATTTTTAATGAAAAACAAAATGTTTCTTTCGTAGTTACTAGTGAGGGTGATGACTATGAGAATGCGATTGTTGATTTATGTAAACAAAATAATGTAGATTGTCACAATGGGTTAGATATAAATAGTAAAGAATTCATAGAATTAAATAAACGTCATTCAATAGATTTAATTTTTATGTTGTGGTTTCCTACGATAGTTAAAAAACCATCCTTGAAATCTGTTAAAACTGGATTCATAAATTTACATCCAAGTTATATCCCATGGAACAGAGGAATGCATCCATATTATTGGGCTATAGTAGATGGTAGTAAGGCTGGAACAACAATACATTTTATAGATGAGAATATAGACGAGGGGAATATATTATTTCAGAAAGAAATAGATTCTTTTATAACCGACACTGGAGAATCTTTATACATAAAAAATTTAGAAGAAACTATAAGATTATTTAAAGATAATTATGAAAATATATTAAATTCAAATTATGAATTAAAAGGGGTTGACAATAGTGATGGTTCATTTCATTTAGCTAAGGATATAAGAAAACACTCTGAGATACAATTAAATAAATCATATAAAGCTATAGACTTGATTAACATAATTAGAGCTAGAACATTTAATAATGGTGATTCATCTTTTTTTAAGTTTAATGATAAAAAATATAATGTAAGGATATCAATAGAGGAAGATAGAAATGATAATTAACTATAACACAGAAAAATATCCATTTAGAGAAATAGTTAGTGAAATATTAGATGTAGAGGACTTGTGTAAAATACATGAGGTTCGTTATGATGATAATTTTAAAAGAGAAAATTATATAAAAGGGGTTGGTGGAGCTTTACAAGCTACATATTTTCACAAAAAGTTCTATGAAAATAAAGAAAAGTTTCTTATATTATATAAACAATTTATTAAAGAGGTAATATCAAACATTTATAACGAAGAGATTATATATCAATCAACACCAACTTTTAGAGTACAGGCATGTAATAGTGTTTCTGTAATAGGATTAGACCACAATGAAAATTCAAAAAATTTGGGAATAGAGGGTTTACATAGAGACAGAGATTATAACCACTCCGGTAAAGAGATGAACTTTTTTTTACCATTCGTTGATACAAATAAATACAATACAATATGGGCTGAGAGTAAACAAGATAAAGGAGACTATTCACCTTTTTTACTAAAATATGGAGAGGTTAAAAGGTGGAATGGTGCAAACTTAATGCATGGAAATGTTGTTAACACGAGTGGTGAAAGTAGAGTAAGTGTAGATTTTAGGGTATTACCAATTAGTCAATTAGATGATAAAAAAAGAACAACATTAACACAAAAAATACCATTTGAAATTGGTGGTTATTGGGAAAAAATATGAAAAGAACATTAGATATGGCTGGGCCTGATATAACACAACATGAAATTGATGTAGTTGTAGACGCTATGAAAACTGGTTGGCATGAGAAACCTTATTATTATGTAGAAAAGTTTCAAAAAGAATTTGCAGAATATCATGATAGAAAGTTTGCTATAATGACACCTAATTGTACTACAGCTATTCATTTGTTATTGAGTTGTTTAGGTGTGGGAGAGGGTGATGAGGTTATAGCACCTGAATGCACTTGGATAGCTTCGGTAGCACCCCTTTCATACTTAAAAGCTAAACCTGTGTTTTGTGACATAGACAGAGATAATTGGTGTTCAGACCCAAAATCAATTGAAGATAACATTACAGATAAAACAAAAGCTATCATAGTTGTAGATTTATTTGGTAACATGCCTCACATGGATGAGATAGTTAAAATATCAGAAAAATATGACATACCATTAATTGAAGACGCTGCTGAAGCATTGGGTTCAAAATATAAAGGAGTTAGAGCTGGAAAATTTGGAGTTGGGTCTGTGTTTAGTTTTCATAGAACTAAAACCTTAACTACGGGTGAGGGTGGAATGTTGTTGTTAGATGATGAAGAGTTATACAAAAAATGTATGATTTGGAGAGATCATGGTAGAGATGGAGCGTTACCACCTCACATGAGAAATACAAATCAGAAAATGTATTTTAATGAACATGTTACCTACAAATATATGCCTTTTAATTTACAGGCGGCTGTTGGATACGCTCAGTTTAATAGAATAGATGAGTTGGTTGGTAAAAAAAGATATCAACTAGAATTTTATAGAAATGAATTATCGGATATAGATGATTTAACATTTAATGAAGAATCGAACACAGTCGAAAATGGAGCATGGATTACATCTATGGTTATTGGTGAGTCACACAACATAGATAAAGAGACATTCATAAATAAGATGTCTAAGATTGACATACCAATAAGACCATTCTTTTATCCATTATCTATGTTACCTCCATTTGATATAGAAGAAAATAGAAAGAAAAATCCTATTAGTTATGATGTATCAGATAGAGGGGTTAACTTACCAGGTTCTGCTAGGTTGACTGATGATGACATGAAATTTATATGTGATGGAATCAAAGAGGTTTTAAAATGATACAACTTTTTAATGTAAACAATCATAAGATAGATACATCTAAATTTTCTAACTTGTTACACGATTCTATAGTGGAAGAATTTGAAAAAACTATCGCTGATTATGTTGGAGCAAAATATGCTTGTTCTATTAATAGTGCTACTAACGCTATCTTTTTGTCTATGTTAAACAAAGATGTTACAGTTGATTTACCAAGTATGATTCCACCTGTTGTAGCTAATGCTATTATTACAAGTGGGAACAAGATTAATTTTATTGATGATGTGGAGTGGGTCGGACACTCATATTTACTACATCAATTTGATGACTATAAGATTATTGATTCTGCTCAAAAACTAGAAAAAAATCAATTCACAAAAGAGTGTAACGCTGAAGACTTAATGATATTTAGTTTTTATCCAACCAAACCTTTGGGTGGTGCTGATGGTGGTATGATTGTTACTGATGACTATGAAAAATATAAGTGGTTTAAAGAAGCTGTATTGAATGGTATGTCATATGCTAATAACAATTGGGATAGGAGAATATCTTTTCCTGGTTATAAAATGTACATGAGTTCCATTCAAGCTCAAATATGTTTGAATAATTTTAAATATTTTGAATCAAAAATGAAAGGTTTGAGAATATTAGTTGATACTTATAATAAAGAATTTGGTTATAATAATTCAAGTAATCACTTGTACAGAATAGAGGTTTTAGATAATCAAAAATTTATCAATGAAATGAAAAAATCAGGAATAGTATGTGGTGTGCATTATAACGCTTTACACTTAAATGATGTTTACGCTAAATGGAATCAATTTAATTGTCCAAAATCAAAAAAGTTAGAAAAAAGAACAGTAAGTTTACCAATGAATGAAAAGTTTTCATTTATGCAGTTAGAATATATAATAGATAAAGTCGAGGAGATACTATGAGCTTTGAATCAATAAATGGTGTAATTGATAGAACCACAACAGATGGCTGGTCTGGGTATCCAAATGAGTTTTTGGAATTTCTATATAGTCGTGTAGTAGAAAAGAACCCTAGTACAATTTTAGAGTTTGGAACTGGTTGGGGTTATACAACAATAGCTTTAGCACAAGGAGTGAGAGACTCTGAAAATGTGAATGGTGTAGTTTATACTTACGACCATTTTGTTGATGACTATGATGGAACATGGACTAACAATCAGACAGCTGTAAATGATAATTTAATTCAATTTGGGGTACAAGATTATGTAAAAACACACTCTATGAACATATTTAAATGGTTTGATAATCCATTTAAGTTTGATTTGGCTTTTGTAGACCTTCACAACAGAGGTGAAATTCTTAACAAATTATTTAACAATAAATTTATAAAAAAATCTGTAGAGAATGGCTCTGAGATTTTATTCTGTGGTGGTTCTGAAATAAGAGATGAGATAAACATAATAAGAAATGAACAACCTATTTCCTCTATTGATTGTAAAATAGAATGTGTGTTTGGAGGACCTTCAGAAGAAAATCCAAAGGGTATGAAAAGTTGTATAGCTAAAATAGTGGGGTATTAAATGAAAAATAAGAGATTAGCAGTTATTGTATGTGGTTGGCATTATCCAGCGTATTTTTATAAACAAATGGTTCAACAAAAGAAACCTGAGGGTTGGGATATAGACTTTTTTTGTGTTTCTCATAGAGATCCAAAACATGCAATTGGTGAAAAAAATATATCGAAAGATTCTACAGATTTATATAAAAAGTTAGATTATTTTTATTATAAAGACATAGCTGATGTAAAACTCATTAAAGACAATGGTTGGACCTACATGGAAAAACCAAATACTTTAGGAGATTGGGGTGTTTATAATCAATGGATAGAAGATTATGACTATAAAGATTATGATGTGGTATTTTTGACTGGAGACGATAACTTTTTTATCAGAGATGATTTGTTTGAATGTGTTCTTGGTGACAAATTAGAAACCTGGTATGACAATGGTGATGTAGGTAATCATGTCATATCTGAAATACCTCATTCTGATGATTGGATGGTGGTGTCTCATTCGATTCATATGGGTAGAGGTGCTTTAAGAGGTTCACTAGAGTTCTTTAAACGAGAAATGTTAGATATGATTGGTGGTAAGTTTGATTTTTCAACTTGTGATTTAGAGGCTAGATTACACAACACAGATACACCTGTTGATTATAGGGATGAGGTGTCTTTGAATTGGAACAATCAAGTTTTTCCATTTATGAAAGTAATCGAAGATAACAAATTATATCCAAAGATAAAATTCTTGTCAAGTGCTTATAGAGCTAGTTTGTTTTGTATAGAGGGTGAAAGAGGATATCTTTCTTATAGTAACATTAAACCTTACGATCCATTGTACAAAGGCCTCGTCAACCATCTGTATGATAATAAAATGTTAGACTTTATAGAGTAGATTATGTTTTCGTATACAGAATATAAAAATATAATTAACTTAATCAGAAATCATTTACCTATAATTGATTTCTCGGATGTCACTAAAGATACCAAAAAGTTTTGTGTATTAAGGCATGACATAGAGTTTTCTATCGATAGAGCTTATGAACTAGCTAAAGTTGAAAAAGAGTTAGGAGTTATTTCTACATATACGGTTCAAGTTAGAAATAATACTTATAATGCTTTATCTGAGAAGAACATAGATTTAATTAAAAGAATAAAAGACTTAGGTCATCATATCGGTTTACACCAGAACCCACCATTGATGGATTTGGATAAATTAAAAACTTATGTGAGTACAGATATTCAAATGTTAGAATATTATTATGGATTTTATATTGATAGATTCGCATTTCATAGACCAAAGAAAGAATATCTAAAAGAATATTTTCAGCTGGATGGTAAAATAAATTGTTATGATAGAAAATATTTTCAATATTTTGATGAGAAACCGGATGAATTGGATGTTCTATATTTAGCTGATTCAAATCATGAATGGAAATATGGTTATCCATTAGATTTTGATTTCTCTAAAGTTGACAAATTACAATTGTTAACTCATCCTTATTCTTGGACAGAACATGGTGGGGATAATTATAGAAACTTTTTATCTTTAATAAGAGAGAGGAATAATGAATTATCACACTCAATGAATACAGAGACTAACACATTTCCAAAGGAATTATTACAATGAAAAATAATGTAGTGTTTTTAACATCTATTAAAAATAAAGAACATGACGACAAGTATGGTGGTTATGAGTGGATGGATATTTCTAAAAAAACTTGGGAGTATTGGTGTAAGATGAATGACTGCACTCTCTTTGTTTATGATAAACCAAGTGAGTCAAATTTATTTGAATACAGAGTTACCTGGCAAAGATGGTTTGATGTGTTTGATATATTAGAAGAAAACAATATAGAATATGATAATGTTTTTGTCATCGATTCAACCTCTATGGTTCGGTGGGATACACCAAATTTCTTTAATATGATTGATGATAGAATGGTAGCTTGGAGAGACTCCTCAAATCTAAATTGGATTTATAATTCAGTTGTTGGTTATAAATCACTCTTTGATGATTTTAATTTAGATATATCAAAGTACATAAACTGTGGTTCTATTATAGTTAATAAAAGTCATAAAAAGTTTTTAAAATTAGTAAAAGAATTTTATGAGGAAAATAAAGAAACTATAATTGAGTTACAAGATAAAATTGTAAAAAAAGGAACAGACCAAACACCATTTAATTATCTTTTACAGAAAAATGATATAGATGTGAATATAGATATACCTAAGACTTTCAATTTAAATCATTTACCTAGAGGAGATTGGTTTTTTCACAACTGGCAACTAGACGAGGATAAAACTCCATTCTTCATAAAGTATTCATATATTTGGAGATCTACTGGTGTACCTAAAAATGAAAGATATCAACTTATGTCTCAGATATGGGAGATGATTAAAATTAATTATACTTTCGACAAGAAAGAGATGTTATTAAATTCGGTAAATCATAAGGATACATTTAAGAATGCAACATCAAGACAATTTAAAAAAGATTTATTAGAATTTTTTGGAGAAGAACATAAAAAAATGTCTCTTGTTGAATTTGGTTCTTGTCATGGTGATACGACTAAAATCTTTTGTGAGTTATTTAAAAATGTACACGCTGTAGATTGGAGAGAGGAAAATATAAATTTGGTAAAACAAAAATGTTCAGACTATCAGAATATTACCTATCAAGTTAAAGATGTATCTCTTGAAGAATGGGATTTTCCAAAAGCTGATGTAGTGTTTATAGACGCTAGTCATGATTATCCTCAAGTTAAACATGACATAGATAAAGCTTTAGAGTATTTTGATAATCCAATCATAATAATGGATGACTATGGTAATCCAAATAACAGAGCAATAAGAAATTCTATAGATGAAAAAATAAATGAAGGTAAGTTAAAAATCACCACATTTATTGGAGAAAAATCAGGATTTAAAACTAAAGGTGGTTGGCAAATGTGTGACAGAGAGGGTGTAATCATGGAGGTTAACAAATGAAAAATTTAGTTTTTATGATGGATGTTGACATTAAAGGTGAGGGTAGATATTCATCAAACCGTAGATTGTCTTACAAATACTCAATCGATAGTTGGAGGCGGTGGTGTGATAAAAATGATTGTGAGTTATTTGTGCTTAATGATTTAATTCTTCCGAATGATAGGATGGGAATTTGTTGGCAAAGATACTATCTATTTGATATTTTAGAAGCGAATGAAATAGAGTATGACCAAATTCTAATGGTGGACGCTGACACAATAGTTCATCCAGATTGTCCAAACTTTTTCAAAATGACTGATGGAAAATTATGTGGTTGTGAATTTGATGGTAGTTGGGATTGGGTGCTGAGGAGTATTGAGAATTACTCTAAACATGCATTTAATGGTTTCATGATGAATTGGTGGAAATACTTTGATTGTGGTTTTATCATTGTTAATGAGAGTCACAAACAATTTTTTCAAGATATTATAAGTTTTTATTTTACAAATGAAAATAATTTGGTTGAGATTCAGAATACATTTCATGTGGGAACAGACCAGACACCAGTCAACATGTTAGTTCACAAAAATAATATTGACTTAAAACTATTTCCATATGAATTTAATATGAATGATATGGCTAGAAAAGAAATATTAACAGAGGATTTGTTATTTACAAAGATTGGTTGGATTTATCAGTATAATGCTATACCAAATAATACAGATAATAAGTTAACTAACTATTTCATGGAAAAAACTTATAAACATTTTTATGGAGAACTAGATGATTCAATTAAATAATAAATTTGCTATAGGGTGTTTGATACAGTGGTATGAGATAGAGTTAATACCACAATATCTAGAGAGTGTAAAACAATCTTTGAATCACATTGAGAATAAAAAGAATGTCATAATTGATTTATATTTTAACACCAGTCAAGCTTTAGAAAAAATAGATAAGAATCAAATTAAACTATCAGACATAAAATCAAAATATAAAAAAATATTAAAGGATATATTTGATTATGATGAGGATGATGTGTCAATTGTAGGTAGTGAGTACGACATAAGGTTAAATCAAAATAAACACGATGAAGAGATATATACTATAGCTGATTATCGTAGAGACTTTAATGACAAGTATTGTGAAAAGGTTGACGTATTGATGTGGGGTGAGAGTGATTCACTTATACCAAGACAAACATTTCAAATATTAGATAGTTTACACACAAGTGTCAAAGAACAAACACCAAAATATGTTTTATTTTTTGGTACTTGTAAAATGTGGGATGAGTCTTGGAAACCAATAGAACACACAGATTTTACCGATAAACCATTTATTGATGGGGATACAAAAAATTGGTGGAGTTTAAGATATAGTATGAATCAAGAAGAAATGGATAAAGTAAATTCTAAGGTAGAAGAACTTGATGTCAGAACTGTAAATCCATATAAATTTAATGGGTGTGGTTTAGTAATTTCATCAGATGTTGTTAAGAGTGGAGTTAACATACCTCGTTCTGTATTTTTTATACATGAAGATACAGCTTTTTTAAATTTACTACAAAATATGTTTAAAAATACTATTCCACAATATGTTATTAAGAACATATTACTAGTACATAATAGAAAACATCCAGACAAAAGAATGTACATAAAGGGTGAAAGTGGAATAGAGGGTCAAGATGTTGGTGCTAAAAGGTTGACACATTCTTGGTACGACAAAGCAAACAAGTTGTGTGAACACAATGCTTATAATTTATTTAATCAGAGTCAAACTTATACTTGGGAGGATGTATTCGAAGATGAAAATAGGTGAAAATAGTCAAATAATAGCAAATGAAATAGATATCCACCCAACAGTTGAAATCGGTGATAATGTTAAAATTGAGTGTGATACAATTAAGATAGGTAAATTTTCAAAAATTGGACATGATGTTAAAATAAATTGTAAAAACTTTGAAGCTGGTAGTTGGTTGTTCTTATGGGATAGAGTAGAGGTTGGTAGAGGCGGTTGTACAGGTCCAAACTCAAATGTGAAGATTGGAAATCATGTGGGTATATTTGAGAACACAATAATAAATCCATCGGAGTCAATTGAAATAGGAGATGATGTTGGTATTGGTGGTGAGGTTATGATTTGGACACATGGAGCTTGGTTAGATGTAACACAAGGTTTTCCATCAGACTTTGGTCCTGTAAAGATAGGTAACAATGTGTGGTTACCTGCTAGGAGTATTGTTTTACCTAATGTTACAATAGGAGATGATACAGTCATAGGTATAGGTTCTGTTATCAACAGAGATTTACCAAGTGGTTGTTTTGCAGCTGGTTCACCTTGTAAGGTTATTAGAGAGAATTGTTATCCAAGAGAATTGAATAGTGAAGAGTTGGAGAACATAGTTTTAAATATTATAGATGATTGGTCTAATCTACTTGAAGACAAAAATATAAAACATGTTGATGTCAGTTATGATTCAGATAAAAAAAGAATAACTTTGGAACAACGAAAGATGAGTACAATTATATCAAAAGATGGTGACACAAAAAATAGAAAGTGGAGAGAGTTTACCCATTATGATATAGATAAAAAAGAGATGACTGGATTGACTAGCAAAGTTTCAGAAGATTTGAGAGATTATTTGAGAAGAAGAGGAATAAAAATTTATACAGAGAAACCATTTAAATCAATTAAACCGGAGTGGACATTATGAAATTTTTAAATTATGATAGGGTGTTATGTTTATCCCCCCATCCAGATGATATAGAGTATGGAATGTTGGGAACAATTATGAAATATAAAGATACTAAATTTGATATTGTTGTGTTGTCTCAAGGTGGAGACTTTGATGAATCAACTGCAAAAGAAAGACAAGATGAGTGTAGAAAAGTTTGGGAACACATTGACAATATCAATGGGTATTTTATAGAGGATAGTAAATTTATAAAAGACAAAGATGAAGATGAATGGGTTAATATATTAGAGAATAAATTTGATATTTCATCCTATCATTGTATAATTACAACCTCACCAACAGATTCTCATTTTGAACATAGAATAGTTAGTAATTTTACATACCCTTTAGTTAGAAGGAGTAAATGTGGAATAATTCAGTATAAATCACCAAGTACGCTAGATGATTGGACTCCGAACTTTTTTGTAGATTTACATTCAAGAGTAACTAGAGAAGAGGAAGATGGTCACTCAGTAGACACAAGTGTATTGTTTTTAGCTTACGTTTGGTACATAAAATTAAACAAATTAAAATTATTTGAATCACAACAAGGTAAATCATATTTTGAAGAACATGCTATAAAAAGTTTTCATTCAA
>MDSZ01117427.1_pt1 | contig 17773 bp, 19 predicted proteins | sample 811201 | NCBI WGS metagenome assembly MDSZ01 (sample SAMN05326647, study PRJNA326480) | marine metagenome | isolation source: seawater | place: Indian Ocean: North | collected 2010
AACGTTGTTAATAAATTCTGTCTTCCAAGCACACTCATTAATGATCTCACCAGATATGGAGTTCATTAGTGAAGATGCTTTAATTGAACAAGCAGAAGTGTTTACAGCAAACTCATTAAGGGCATTAAACGTGATATTAGGAGCCTGTATTTTGTAATCTCCTTCATAACTCACATCGTAGTCAGATGCAAAAGTTTGTGCTGCTTTAGATTGCTTACTACCATCAGGACCTACACCCTGTGATACGTGTAGGTTCTGAGTACCTCCTACTTCTATGTTGAAGTTACCCATCACCTTCAGGGTATAGTCACCTTCAACCGTAAGTGTCTTGTTACCTTTAACTGTTGTACATTGGTCACGACCTAAGATCTTAGTATCATTACCTGGTACGTTAGTATGCTGGTCACCAGTTGCAGTAGCAATAACGGTTTGACCACCAGCGTGTGAAACAATCGTTTTCTCTTTGCCTGGTGTATTATCCTGTATGGTTGTAGCACCATTCATTGAGGTGACTGCTTGAACCATATAAGGATTAATATCCTGCATCAATTGTGAGAAATAATCTCCTTTAGTAGTATGATTCCCACTACCAGAGACATCTATCTCAATTTCTTGTTGTAAAAATTCTGGTACTGATTCGCACGTACTCGTACCTAACAGTGGTAACCAGAATGTTTGCTTAGGTGGTCTATGACTTCTACCACAATCCTTATTACCAAACAATGCTTTCAACAGACCCATTATGATGCTGATCAATGAAGACCAGTTCATCTTGGAGAAATCAAATGAGAATAATGATGAAAGACTCTTTGCTGCACTCAATCCACCCTTAGCAACACTGATAGCAGCCATTACTTTCTGACCCATACCAGCAACCTTACCCATTGCTCCTTGGATCTTACCTAGAACACCGTTAACTGTGTCATCTACCTTAGTGGCAAGACCACCGACAACTTTGTCAACGATATTAGATGAGATACTATCAGCAAAACCACTGATATCACCCATAGCACCACTGATGGCACCTAAAATATAATTTCCTTCAAATCCACAGAATAAACCTGTGATGAAACTGGACAGTTTAGTTAATGTTTGAATGATACCCAACGGTATGACATTAGTTAATGCACCCATCAAACTACTAATCATACCTTCCAAGGCTTTTGCTAGTACGTTCTTCAGTGCACTCATAACACCACTGATGGCATTAGATACTGATGTTTTTATACCATTGAAGGATGATTCAAGTACATCGTTCCTTAATTTCTTACCAGTAATGATAGAAACTAAGTTACCCTTGCTATCCTTAGCAATTGAACCCGACAACTGACCAAATTCGTTAAGCATCCTCTTGAGATCCTTCTCGAATCCTATACCTGCTGGTCCTGATAGTCCATCTGCTATGCCTTGAGCATCAGCAGGAACTTTCATTGGGTTCGTGTATACGTTACCAGGTGCTCGCTGTTCTGCTACTGAGATTACACCACGGGATTTCTCTTCTCCTCCGTTCTCATCTCCAGCTTGTTTACCACCTACAACGTTAAAAGGGGCTCCTCCGTGAACTACCTCACCCTGTAAAGACTTAGACTGGGGTGACATAGAACTGTCATCTACTTTCTTAGCAGGATCTGCTACTACTGTAGCTCCTGCACCACCCTCTGTACTTGCTTGTCCGTCCTTACTGTTGTTCTTGAAACCACGCAGTGATCCCATAACAACAGGTAGTTGTGCTTCCTCACCATCAAGGAAGAAACCCAAAACCTGAGCACCGACCTGAAGTTCACACTTCGTCCCAGAGTTTTTAATACCTGCCTGATCCGTTGGGAGCATTGTAACTGCCCACGGTAGGTCATCTGTTGGAATCTCTTTCGTATACGCTACTTCACCAGCACCAGTGTACCACCCTATTACACGTACCTTAGTACGTCCTAGGTTCTGAGGATCCTCGATATCTTCGACTTCGCCGACCCACCAAGTGAAGCCGTCGCGTCCCATTACATCGGATTTTCCTATTGCGTCAAGAACTGGCATTTATGCGTATGAAATCCATCCCGTTACTATATATTTATCTTCGTTAGGTGCAGGAATGCCGTGATGAACGTGTGTCCAGTCACAAGGCCAGATCATAGTCAATCCTTTCTTTGGTTCTAACTGTATATCTTGATGTACAAAGTTAGTACCACCACCCTCTTCAATGTCATTAAGATAAGTCATCCAAACTAAATGTCTGAAAGAACTTGTCTTATTAGATCCTACACGTTCAGTGTGTGGTTGAGAGAATGCTGCACCAGGTATATAGTGCTGGATATTAAAAGGTTCCAGTACCTCTAGGTCTGCCATAGCAGCCCAAGGATACTGTTCTGTATATAATGTGACTCCACCTTGAACTGCATCAAGATACTTAACGATACGCTCATCCTTCAACCAAGAAGGAACTGCCATATCCATTGATTGCTTGATAACTTTATTAACCCCTTGTGATGTCTCACCAGGGGTTTTTTCTAAGTAGTCGCAGGTGTTGTAAAAATCAAGTACACCGTCACATATATCTGCATCTATGGTTCCCCCTGCTATGAAGGTTTGAACCACTCTATTAGGTGTTTCAGTCATAATTTAGTCGTCATACACTAAGCATTCTGGTTCGTCAGGATGTTGATCGCAGAATAATTCTATACAATTTGGATCGTGATGATCTCCTGCTTTTATTTCTTCCTCGTGATGCTCGTAATACTCTTCTAAATCGTGCAACTCCTCCTTAGTATGCCTTCGCATCTGAGGATTTGTCTGAGGATCTGCGAGGATCTCTTTATCTTTTTCAATGTGTGCTTCGATGCTTTCCATAGTTGGTTAACTCGGAGTAGTGATACTATCTTTGGATAGGTTCAGTATAGTAGTGACCCCTTCTGGATTGTACTTATGTGTCAGACCTGTAATAAGGTATATACCTGAATAGATTGGGTCTGGCATAGTTCTCTCCTCTTCTTTAGTAGAAGCAGGGATAACACATTCTAACTGTTGTCCTACTGCTAATGCTACATTACCAGGTACTGTGATGTCAAGGGTTATTGCTCGTAGTAGCTGCCATCGGCTGAAACTGTAAGCAGATGCCCACACGGTGTCATAATCCATATTACCAGCACCACCTGTAGAATTTTGGGCGGTTTTGGCATTCTTCATACCAGGAAGAGCACGTACCTTAGTACGAGTAGGTCTCTTGTCGTCAAAGTATATAGTCTTGACTTTTGGATATGGGAACTGTTCATTCAAAATACCCTCTGCTTTTTTAGCAAGTCCAAACACAGCACTCATTCCCATATGTAGTGGTGGCTGAATAGATCCAGACGCACCTTTCTGATCGCTAGGGTTATCTTCTGGGGAATCACCATCACCAGCAGCAGGTAAATTGCCACTAGTAAGAGCAGGTAACTTCAATCCCAGAACAGTATTGCTATAAGCACCAGACCTCATCTTCTCCAGATGATTTGCTCTATCTGGAAAGTTCAGAGTTTCAATCTTAAATGCGTTTAGATCTGATCCACCTACGTTTGCTTGTTCATAGGTATACTTGATTGGTCTCTTAGAGCTTGGGTTCCTATTAGAACAAAGCCAATCTATAGTATGGAAATAGTATCCATCCTTATTCTCATAGAAGACATAACCAGCAGTATTGGTGACAGAACTAACCACCTTGTCTGAAATATATGCAATACAATCATATGGTCTCCAAGTCGGAGCTAAGAAGTTGAAATTACCTTTAGTTGGTTCATAAGAATACTTCTTACCAGAAGACATAAGTTTCTCTTCCACTAGGGTCTTGACGTGGGCAGATCCTATATCATCTTTAAACGACTTGAAGACTTTATTGGTTTCATTATTAATAGTCTCAGGTGACACAGTATAGATTACATACAACTGTGCACGTTCAGACTTAGTAATCTCACCAATCTTAAATATTTTCTGAGTTACTTCCAACTCAACTCCAGGTGAAGAGTCAGTCTCTATAGTTAATTGAATGATCTCATTACCAGTGAGACTACTAATAAGGTCAAGAGTGTCAAAGATTGCTATCTCCATCCTAACTGAGGGAGAATCTATTGACTCAATATAATTCCAACCAGAACAGATCTTTCTAATATCAACAACAGAACCCTCTTTAGGGTTTATTTGATCTGTCTTAGTTGTAGGATCTGAATCATCCTGTGTTACAAGGTTGAATCTGGTTATCTTATAACCTTTAGGTTGTAATGGTAGATTATCGGTCATAAGAAGTTACTAAAAGGATTCTGAGACTCAGCAGTACGACCAAATCTACTAACTAAGAACTCTGCTGCTGGATTACGTATACCCTTAGTGACAACAGGTACCTGTATATCTTCTCCAGGTGTCTCTGTTGGTGGTAATACTAATGCCTGTTGGATCATAGCTTCCATCTGTTGACCTAAGTTACTACTTCTAACTTGACCAGCAGCAGTCTTAACTCTACCCATCAAACTCTGTAAATTCTGTCCCATACCCTTAGCAGCAGGTATAGCAACGTGCTTAGCTACCATAGCAGCAGGTGAATTCTGTATGTAAGTCTTTGCAGCAGTTTGAGCAGTATTCTGCATTAGATTTACAATTCCACCCATACTTCTCTGTGGTTTGCCAACTGATAGTGGCATCGTAGTACGTGCAGTAACAAAATTAGATACATTTACTTGTCCACCAGTAGAGAAGCCAGGAACCTTGTATCCGTGTGCCTTTGCTTGCACTGCCTGTCTCATAGTCAGACCAGGATCTCTACGGGTATGTGGTGTATCAACAGGTATAACAAAACCACCTGATGATCTCTTTGCAACATATTCTGTACCGTGACCTATAAAATCAACGCCCCTACCAGTCAGTGATACTGGATAACCAGACTGGGGACCGTGTATCCAACCACCCTTACTCTTCTCAGGTAGTTTGAAGTCCATATTAAATGGAACTATACCACCAATAGATCTTGCTGGAATTATACCACCCACACTCTTCTCAGAAGAAGAACCTTCTTCATTCTCCTTGGCACTCTTCTTCAATTCATCCATCTCACCACCTTTCGGTACCATCTTAAGAAGATTAGTCAAACCTTCAAGTAATAATATCAAAGGTCCAAACACAATCTTACCCATAATACCAGCGACCTTTTCAATCATAGGCAGATGAGGTTTAATCGCATTGACAATCGTTTGTATAGCTGGTCCTAGTTCTTTAAAAACTCCTTCTATTGCGTCCTTCAATGGTTCTATGAAACTATTAAACCACGTCATAACAGTATCGAATACATCCTTGATTCCATTGAGGAAATCACCAGCGATAGGTCCTAAGAACTTACCAACGTTCTCACCTAAGAAACCACCAAGTGCAGATCCAATGATACCACCTAGGGGTCCTAGGAACTTAGCACCAATCTCACCACCTGCTAATGCACCAGTTGTCTTACCTACTGCTGCACCACGAGCAGCTCCTTCCCTATCTTCTTCTGCTATTGTCTCATCATTCTTAACTCTTTGATATGCCTCAACACCTTGTCCTAATGCTAATGATGCTCTACCCAGTACAGTTCCACCAAGGAACTTACCTAGGTTCATAATACCACCACCAACCATCTTAAAGATGCCAGTGATATTCTTGATAAACCCAAGAGGATTTGCTAAGAAGGCTAAACCAGCTAAAGCACCACCTAAACCAGCGATACCTTGCAGTTTCTCCATCATAGTATTATCTTCACCAAACGTCTTCTCCCAATTCTCGCTAACCCAGGCTCCAAGTTTAGTGAATATATTGACTAAACCATTCCACATCTTCTGGATTCGTTCAAACGTTTTAGCAATATTCTCTCTATTCTTAGGATCACTCAACCAATCCAAAGCCTTGTACATCACAAGACTCTTGAAGAACTTCATAAGATTCCCTAGGAATCCCATTCCTCCTCCAACAATCTTCGCTACTGTCTTACTATCATCCTTACCACCCTTATCTGCTTCTAACTTATTCTCTCTACCAGCATCAGATGCTAATCCTTGTGCTCTCTTTGCTCGTTCAGCAGCATTCTTTTGTTGATTCTTTATCTCCTTTACAGCTACACCAATACTATTAACTGTAGCACCTAGGGAATTAATTGCTGAGATAGTCGTAGAAAAACTTGTCCCTGAAATGGTTTTATTACCAACAGTCGTCTTGGTATCTCCGTCTGGTGGAGTTACCATCTTAAAAAATCTAATCTTACTTACTGCCATTAGCTTAGACCCACCTTAGCTGGTTTGACGATGTTGTGTATCTGAGTACCGTCTTTCTTGATGACCTCTTTAATCATAGGTTGTATTACAAAGGTCTCAGTTGTTCCAGGTCCAGCAAACTGTTGTGATGCATCAGCAATAGACCTACTCTTCAACTCACTATTTATTCCTCCACCCTGTCCTCCTTCGGATGGTGTGATCTCAGCAGTAGGTTCTGCTACACCTGTAAATGGTGACTCTTTACCATACTTACTTAAAGGATTGATCCTACTTAAAGGATTATCTTTTGGTCTACCAACATCATTAGGATTGGTTGATGTTTCCCAATGTAAGTGAGGACCACTAGATTTACCAGTGTTACCAAGTAAACCTAATACAGTACCAGCAGTGAATGTATCACCTGCTTTCAATGGCGACATCTTCTGCATATGAGCGAAGAATTGTCCCATACCATCATTACTAGTCCAAGCAATATAGTTACCAAATCCCTTATCAAACCCTACCTGTTGTACTGTACCACCAAGGAATGCTTTAAGTTCTTCTCCAACTGCACCAGCAATATCAACACCCATATGCATACCAGGTGACAACTTCAAGGATCTCTCCTTCATTGCCTCCGAAGTAACAACGTGTCCTCTATTACCTTCACCACCTGAACCAGACTCAGCTGCAGCTAATTCTGCTGCTTTCTTCTCTTTGTCTAATTCTTTCTCATATTCCCACTTCTCCTTAGCTTTAACTACACGCTTCTCACGTTCTATCAATTCTTCAGCAAGATCTTTAATATGCTGTTCTTCTATTGCAATTCTCTCACCAATAGTATATCTCCAATTCCATTCTTTACCATCATCTTTACCACCATACTTATCATCACGCAGAAGTATAAGTTGTCCTAACTTCCTCTCAGCATCTTCTTGTGTCTTCTTATGCTGCTTGACTTCTCTCTGCCTATCTCTAAATTCTTGACCTGCTTTATCAACATCAGATGTCCACACTCCAAAAGTATCAATCCTAGAACTTAGATCACCAGCACCTTCAACGAAATTAGCTATAGCTCTAGCCCCGTGCTTGAGAATCCATATAAATGAATCCCATACCACCTTCAATCCTGCACCCAAGAACTTAGCGATAGTTCCAATAACACCTTCAGCAATTGGCTTGAAGAAATCAGCAATACCTTTTAGAACTGGGAACAACTCTTTTAGCATATCCATCACTGGACCTGCTAATGGATCAATAAATGCTTTGAATGTAGGTAGAGCAATATCCATAAAATATTCTTTGATAGGACCAAAGATAGGGGTCATTGCATCACCTAAGAATGCACCAATCTTATCTCCTATAAATCCACCCACTAAACTACCAACAATAGGTGCAAATGGACCTAAGATCGGTGTTAAAAATGCTGTTAGTGCATAAGAACCAACAGTAGCACCAATACCACCACCTACAGCATTCTGTACTGTCTCACCTGCTGCTAATCTACTAGTTGTTGATACAACACCAGCAGTTAGTGACATTGCTGCTGGATTGGTTACAAATTTCTTTGCACCACTCATCAACTTTGGTCCCATCTTCTGAGCACCAGTCTTGATGACTTCACCAAGTTTCTTGATACCAGGTCCAAGGAATTTACTTAATCTCTGAAAGTCTCCAAGTAATTTCCAAGGTTTAAGTATCCTATCTGCTACAAATAATGCTCCTAGTCCACCTAATATTTTAAGAGCACCCATTACTGGGCTCTTCTCACCAAATGCTTCTAGTAGCCAACCAACACCTGTAGAGAATACCTTCCAGAATGTCCCTAACCACTTACCTATAACATTAAGTGTCTTACCTAAAAATTCTTTATTCTTTGGATCAGATGCAAAGTCAAGAGCAAACCACATTGCGGCTTTCTCTATGATCCATATGAATGGTGACAGTAACTTCTCTATCCAACTACCTGCCTTCTTATCTGAGTTACCAGTCTCCTTCTCTGCTTGCTTCTTAACTTGTGGTGCTATCCTCTTTTCAATCTTACCTTCTCTAGCCTTATCCTTTGATAATGTTCTCTGTCTTCTCTGATTCTTAGCTGTATCTATCTTATCCTGATACATACTAACCATCAACTTACCAATATCCTCTACAACAAAACCCAATCGATTCATCGAAAGGGTCATTGAGGCTACAGGATCAGTGCGAACGTCTCCTGTGACTCTCGCTGGTAGAAAATTTCTTATCTTTAATTGTCCTGCCATTAAAGTGATGGGTTACTTGTCGTAGCTTTCTGCCTCTGTTCCTCCTCTCGGAGATATTTTAGAAGCATATTGACATACACATCCCTTTCCCACGGGATCATATTCTCTAATTCAGTGATACTCCACTTGTGATGTTGCATCATCGCAAAGTTCACCTCATAGAGGTTCATCAAGGAGTCGTGGGCTAGGGCTACGCGAAAAAAGAGGCGAGACCCTCAAGTGTAACGGTACTAGTAACTTCAGTCTTAGGATTGAATACTTCAATCTCTTTACTAAGTTTAGGCATAGTTTCAAAGAACTTTTGAACGTCCTGAAACTGTTGCGAGTTCATACCTTCATAGAAAGCAATCAATTCTGCTTTCTTATAGTCCTTAGCCTCGTGAAGTTCATCACCATCAGCAATAGTATCAGTACAATCTGCTGCTAGTTTAAATACATCATCGATACCAGGATTATCTGTCAAATTATTCTTAACGAACACATCCAGTGATGGATACTTCATCGTTAGAGTAATTGTCTCATCAAGTTTAATAATATTTGTGTGTTCTTTTGGAATGATTACTTCAACTTCATCCAAGTTAACTTCAGCATCAACTTGAGTCTCTTCATCATCAGGGCAAGTGACTTTAAATTCACTCACTTCTCCAACAGACTTACCACGTATTTTCAAGAAGAGATATTCAATTTCAAATGTTGCCAAGTCATTAACGTTCTTGATACTAGTACAAGATTTGATAATGTCTTTAACAGCTTTGATCATCTCCTTCTGATTTTGCGTTTCCATTGCCATATAGAGAAGTTTTTCTTCTCTCACTAGAAATGGACGATAGGTAACTTTCGTACCTCTCGGCAACACGCATTCATAATCTGGAATGCTCAGCTTGGGTAAAGGCATCTTGTAAGGGGGTTACAATTCAGTATTACTATTTAGCTACTACGTACCGAACTGTGTATCCTCGTGTTTTGAACCACCAAGTACCTGTATACCTAGTAATTCTGCTACAGAATTCCTCTCACTAACTACGTGATCTAGTGACCAATCCTTAGTCTTTTGTACCTTCGTTGTAAATCTATATCTCTCGTACTTAAATACAATATTCAACTTCATAACATCACCATTGGCGTTACCAAAATCCATCGTACCCATATTATATGGATACACACCAACGAATCTGTATACACCAACTGCTTTATTCAATCTACCATAGTAATCAACACCTGCCTTTCTTGTCTTAGACAATAAGTTGGAACCACGTTCCCACTTTCTTACAAATACATCAGTAGTATAGTCATCATAGAACCCAACTCTATTCTCACTATCAGGTGCCATAGCATTCATCCACTTCTCATAGAAGTTTCTATGCCATTGATCCTTAGTAACTAAGAATGTAATACTAAGTTCATTAGCAGTCTGACCTGTAGCATATGTCCTAGTGACACCAAAGTTCCTTACTTCACCAGTGGTAACGTTACGTGATGGTATGGTTACGTTGTCTGCATAGTAGTTAAGTGCTTCATAGTAATCACCTGGATTATGCTGATAACCTCTCATTCTTGTGAATATCCTTGGCACCCCAAACTCAACTGAGTACAGATTACCTAATGCAGGTTCCTTAGCACCAGTAGCTACGATGTCTTGGAATCGTCTAAATGAATTTGGAATTACCATCAGAATATAATTTTAGTTGGGATCGGGATATTTCTCCCGTTAACTGTGATAACAAATTGTTCAGAAGGGACAAGACCTATATCATCCCATTCCGATTCTGGAACATTGTAAAAAGGACTTAATACATTACTCCTCAAGTATTTATGGAAAGTCTGAGGCGGTGCTTGAGGTGAGAAACCCACTCTTCTAGTTGCAGGTTGCAAATAATGTACATTAGAACCCCAGAAATGGTTAGTGCTCTCTCCTAGAACATAAACCATTGGATATTTATCCCACTTCTGCATTTTTTCACCAAATTCAGCATCATATTGGAAAGTTATAGCACTACCTACCAGTGGACCATCTTGTCCACGTCCTTGAAGACCAAAAAATAGCTGACTCCTCCACCAAGAAGGTGATTGTGGTTTACCATCAGATAGATCTTTAATATCTTCGAATAGGCTCATACCTTTAACTCGTGTTCTGTTAATATCACAAATTCCATACCTCTGTCCTTAGCATACGTTCTAGCAGCCTTCCATTTTGCTTGGTTGACACCATACGTTGCTATCTCTTTCAAAAGTTTTTTAGTTTTCCTCCCACGTTTCGGTGGTGTAGTCTGAGCATAAGGTTTGATCTCAATGAGTCTCTTCGAGCATCCTCCATTTCTGTTCCTTGATTTAAGATAAAAATCAGGGAAATAACGGTGAATACGATTATCCAAGGGAGACCTATATGGAACAATAATTTCTTCACTTCCCCACTCCACAACGTTCAGATTTCTATCACACCATACCATAAATTTCCTCTCCCACAAAGATCTATAAATAATGTTTGTAGGATCCCCTTTATATTTGCCAGGGTTGCTTGGTTTGAACCTACCCTGATAACTTTTATAGGTCATAATGGTCAGACTCAACTTAAACGATATTTGGCAACGATTCGGTCTGGGAAACAAACCTTCAGAATTTGGGAATAGTAGGTCACCTTTGGTGTATCCAAGGGAATTACCTGCTCAAGTACCAACGAGTCGTGAAGGAATAAGATCCGAAGATGAGGTTGAAACCAAATACTTAGACTATTTAAGAATACAGGTCTATAAAACTCAGGGTGCCAATGGTGCTAATCCATACGCTTGGGTTGGACAAGGTGGTGGCGGTGGGTTTCAAGAACCGTATAAAGGTTTAAATCAAAGTGCGTTAGCTAAGACTATTTATCTTTACCTCCCTACTGGCTTAAAAGAGGAGTATGGGACTAATTATAATCAGACTACTTTAGGTGCTGCTGGTGTAGGTGCAGCAAAAGCAGGTGGTGCTGCATTGAGTGGAGAAAACATCGATGCAATTAATACAGCACAGCAAACTGCTGGTAGTATGAAACCAGAATTTCTTATGAATACTGCTGCTTCAGCACTTGGTGCTGTTAATAGTGCAGCAGGTACTGGTGGAAGTATGGATGCTAATGACCTATTAGCAGTAACAACTAAGAAGGTATTCAACCCATACCAAGAAACAACATTCAAAGGTGTGAACTATAGAAGTCACCCCTTTAACTTTAAAATGACACCTCGTAATGCTAAAGAAGCATTGGAGTGTTATAGGATTATTTCTGTACTGAGACAAGCAATGTTACCTTCTGCCTCTTCAGGAGAGGACACCTTTGGTGATATTGGTAATAATGTCCAACAGCTATTAAATAGTAAAGTTGGAAGTCACGGTGGAGCAAGATTCCTTAATATACCTGACATCTTCAAGTTATCACTTGTAAGAGTTGAAACCAATGATATTGGTACTGCAAATTTCACTGCTAACAACTCACCAAGTAGACTTGCACAGATTGTAAGGTATCCAACCAAGTGTGTACTAACAAGTCTAAGTGTCGATGTGTCACCAGATGGACAGTACAATTCATTGAAGAGTGTAATGGATGATCAGTGGGATCACGGTCCTGCTGCTATGACACTAGCTCTCAATTTCCAAGAAACTCAATTCATTACAAGGGAGATGGTCAGAGGCTAATGGCATATTTTAGATACTTACCCAAAGTTTATGTACGTAACAGAACCATCCAAGGTGGTGTACATCCCTATGAGTTGACACGTAATATCTTTCGTAGAATTAAGATAAAAGACAACCTACAAGGTAGTCTGTTAGGTTTTACCCAGTATGAGATCCAAGAAGGAGAAAGACCAGACCAAGTTGCTCGTAAATTCTATGGTGACTCAGGTCTTGATTGGGTTGTACTGATTGTCAATAATATAATCAATGTAAATCAAGACTGGCCAATGACCCGTGATGATCTATACAATTTTGTAGTTGAGAGACACGGAAACGTTGATGCTGTCAGTCACTATGAATCTGATGAAATATTTGCTACAGATGGCACAAAAGTATTCCAGTCAGGTCTTGTAGTCAATGAAAACTTCCAATATATCAGACCTGATGGTACTGTAGTACCTAAGGCTGAATGTCGTCACGCAGTGACCTATTATGAGGTCTATGCAGAACAGAATGAAGAAAAAAGGAACATATATCTGCTACGTGAAGAATATATAACTGACTTTATCAATGAGTTCAAAAAACTTGCTAAGTACCTTCCACACGGTGAAGTGGACGTAGATGGCAACAAGAAGACAGAAACTTCTATCGCTGAAGAATTCATAGGTATCTCAACATACAGAAAACCCAGTCAAAGCACAGCTTCAACTGGGTCTGCACAGGGAAGTGGTTCCTCCACTGCTTTAATTAGTTCTGGTTCGCAATCTGTTTAGAAGCACCAGTTATCGTCTTTGTAGAAGTAGCACGGTGTCCCGTGGTTGTTGTGTCTGTTTGGAATAAAATAAGGAATATAGCGTTGATAATGTGGAACGTGGTGATGATCGTGATATTCAGTCCAAGCTCGTCTCCGACGCTTCTTAACTGGTGTGTACCAACAATTCCAACTATCAAACACTGCATCGTGAGTGCAATGGGATGGTTCTACTTCAAAACCATCTCTTGTATGAAGATGACGTGCCATCGCTGCTGGTTGGCAGCATAGCAGGGCAAGAGCAGCGATAGCAAATCTTTTCATAGTGTAACCTTTATCCTTCGTTAGCTAGTTTAGCAAAGTAAGACAAAGCGTCATCATCTTCTGTGACAGAAGGTGTAGTGTCCACTGATTCTGTCCAATCCTTAGCAGCGACAGTAGGTGCTGCTGCAGGTTGTGGGACATCGATCTCAACCTCAGTAGTTTCACGATCTACACGAGACCCTAAAACTGACTTGAGACGTGCTTCAAGTTCCTCATAGGACTTGAATTGATCTGGTGCAGTAAACTGTGCCAAGTCATATGCTTGGTTATACACTTCCTCCAACTTCGTATCATCATACCCACCGAGAACTCCTGGTGTGGTAAAGACGGAATCGTCATAATTCCAAAAACCTGCAACCTGCTTGATCTTCAGTTTGAAGTCAGCACCCTTCCATAAATCGAAAGGATTGAATGCGGGTTCTGGATCGTAATCGTTCTCGTTAGGCTGCATTTTAGCCATAATCTTGTCGAAGATACGCTTGCCATATTTGTACAAGAATACTCGACCCTCATTTTCAGGGTTGATAGGATCCTTAACAACAAGGATATTGCTGTAATAGGAAAGCTTACGCTTCTGCTTACGTGCAGTGTCCTTATCTGCTTCAGCACCTGTATTCCATAAAGAGGAATTCAGAGCAGAAACTGGATCTTTCTGACCTACTGTAGTCAGAGAATTTTCGATGTACCAACCACCTGGTCCTTGGAATGCGTGACTCCATACCTGAGCCCAAGGGAGTTCAGACCCCTCTGTCTCTGGTAGGAAGCGAATAACGGCAAAACCGTTACCTGCCTTGTCAACTGCTGGTTTCCAAAATCGTTCATCGACTTTGCGACCACCGCTGGTCATCTTTTCTATCTCTTTGGTCAAGTTTTGAAACTTGCCAGACTTTTTCTTTAAAGCTGAAAAAGACATACTTGTGTACCTGTATTTTGTAAGTGTGAATTTACTACCCATTAAGGGTAACATACTATTTATACGTTGTCAAGGGTGGATTTAAAGTGTCTTAACTTGTCCTCCATCTCCTGTAACACGTCATTAATAGTGCGTCCTTTGGAATAAACTCGCGACATCTCATCAAGTTTTACCTTGACTGCCATCGCTTCTTCATCCTCGTGGGACATTAAGCATATTCTAGCATAAAACACCTTCTGCTTGGCAATAAGCATAAGTGTCTTTTCAAGATGTTCACGTTTATCATCATCTGTGAGAGATGGGAATTTAATGGAAAGTCGTGCCAAATCGGTGTATAACTTCTCCATATCCTTGATCTCATCAATCACTTGTTCAGATTCGTAAAATCTATCGGTCATATTGGTAAGACCCCTCTACTAGTGCGTTTAACATAGTTTAACTCTTGGGCATTAAACTTAATTTTGTCCTTCAGCGGTTTGCTGATCAACTTATTTACAGTATCGACCTCGATGTCCAGCTCGTCGCAGACTACGATGACTGCATCGATATAGTTCACCAAGCCATCACTGTTATTGACAACCTCCTCAACCATCGTTGAGAACTTAGCTTGTGTCATAAACTTTTCTTTAAATTCTTTTGTCATTTAAGAGTTGCCATAAATTCTGAGATGTACTCCAGCAAGAGTTCGTAGTAATAATCTAGATCAGTTTTCTCAACGACCTGAATCATACCTTCCTCTGTAGCAATGAGTGTAACGATCTTATCGACCTTTACACCACAACGTTCATAGTACATTGCAGCATAAGCAGTCTCTTGAACGAAATAGTTCTCAATCCACTCAATCTTCTTCTCTTTGGTTGATGTTTTAAAGTCAATGACAGCAAGTTCACCATCAAATTCTGCTATACAGTCAACCCTACCAGCAAGGCATAACTTATCTGAGTAGAGAGGAGATTCAAGAAGGTGTATGTTATCGATACGATTAATAGTGTCCTTAGCAGATTTGAATAAGAAACTGGCAAGGGGGTGCTTCGCATCAAAATTAACTTCTTCGTTCTTCAGGTAGCATTCTACCATAGAATGAAATTTATTGCCACGAGCAGTAGCTCGATTGCAAATCAAATTGGCCTTTTCCTCACCTACTTTCTTCCTCCACTTGAGGATACCATCTTTCTTCCTAGCACCTGTCACCGTAGTAACAGATGGATACCATTTACCTTCACTGACTTGATATAAACGCCCTACATCCTTAGTAACGGCATTCATCTCAGTCAATGGAACAGGTGGTCCCACAGTTTTAAACATAATCAGAGTTGAGCGTTCATTTTAGCGATAAGGTACTCTCTGACTAATCCAGAGCGTACGATGTCATCAATACCAAACTCAACACAATCAAAAGACGGCATTGACTGAATAATCTGTAAAAAGTCCAGAATACCAGTACGTTCGTTGTTTTTGACGAGATCTGACTGTGCTACATCACCTGAGAAGATGATTCGACAGTTTTGTCCTATCCTCGTAATTATACTATCTAACTCGTGAAAATTCAAGTTGCTAAACTCGTCTACGATGATAACTGAGTTATCAAACGTGGTTCCTCTAATAAATGAGGTACTCCAGAATGATATTGTCTGCTGAGTCCTCAAATTGTCATATAAGAGGTCAAATGCAGTATCATCTGGCATCTCAAACATATACTTCACCATATTACGGTAAGGTATCTGATAGAGGTCAGATTTGTCTTCGTGGTCTCCTGGTAGGAATCCTATCTCTCTGGTAGGTACTAGAGACCTAACCATATAGACTTTATCGTACGGATTGCTTTCATCTAGCACTTGTTGCAATGCTAGGTAGAGACTAATAAATGTCTTTCCTGTACCTGCTGCACCGTGTAGTATGAGATGCTTACCATCAGCATAAGACTTGAACACCCTCTCTTGATTACTAGTTAGGGGTTCTATAGTCTTAAGATGTTCAATATTGATGGGTTTTTTACGTCTCATCTGCTTTGCAGTCTTTGGAGCAGGAGTTTTGCGTCTTTTAACAGCCATCTAGGTAAAACGTGAGAGGTTTGCAGCAGGGTGATCTTTTTGGATCTTGGACATTACTTCTTTGAATCCATCTGACTGCTTGGGTTTACCATAGGTGGTTCTTGGGATTTGATTGCCAAAATAGCGTTCTAACTCAGGGTGATCCTCTTTATATTTATCCAAGGCAAGCATAGACATACTAACCTCGGTGATCTCACCCGTTTCTTTGTTGATAAAATCGTAGTTTGGCATTAGATTGTTAATAGTTTTGTTTGGATGCCATAGTCTCCTCTACAAATAACATTGAAGGCGAGACTAATGCGTGATTCTTTAGCAACTGTGATGTTGCAAGGTGTAACTGAGTGTATCACATCTGAAGGAAAGATGACAATCATCCCTGTCTCAGGTGTAATAGCATACTCACTAGCATTATACAGGTTCGGATGCTGTAAGTGTGGTTCCAGTGCTTTATATTTAGACTGGTGGAAAATAATGTTACCCGAACCTTCAGGTGAGTAGAGATAGCATACACCAGAAAACTGTGAATTGCAATGGTCGTGACCGTGTGCACTATCACCCTTGAACATAAAATTAATCCAAGAGTTAGTTATCTCTGCTGTATGTTTCTTAGGGTCTATACCCTGAACACCATAGACATACTCATCGACGTGACCCATCACCCACGCTTGTAACTGAGGTAACTGCCTCAAAGCGTGTTTATCACTGGTTACATTACCAGTATTATTGTATGGTTCATCTGCTATATCCATATCTGTAATTACATCAGTAACTTCAGGCATCTTGCCATCATTACTAACATAAACAGGAGAGGAGAACAGTGGAATTACTTCAGAGGGCATTAATCTATTCTTAGGCACGGCTGCGTATCGGCCCACCCATCATCGTATCTACAGTCGCAATCCTCGTCAACATCAGGGCACCATCCTAGTGCCTTGGAGATCGTTGGGAAGTTACAGATGAAATGGTCACGACATAGGTTTGCTATGTCCATATGCTCCTTCTGTGTACCGTGCCCAGTCCTTAGAGTGATGTAATGTATCCAACTACGAGCACTACCAGTCATATAAACTCTGGTTGGTGTTGCTAACGGGAGAACAAATCTCGCACATTCCTTCGCAACACCCTCACGTATGAGTTCATCATAGAGATCCACGCCCTCGGCGAAATACTGTGCGATCCTACCTTGTAGGAACGATACTTGTTTTTCATCTAAGTCATCAATAGAGTTCTGTCTGTTCTTTTTATCTTGTCTTCTTAGTTCAGGTAAATCAATAGATTGTGCGAGCAGTTCAGTGTTAGCGTACCTCTGACTAAACTCTTGGAATGTAAACGATCGATGTCTTAGTATCTGTGCTGCTAGTCCTCTAGTAGTGTTGATCTCTAGTGTCATATGTGCTTGCTCAAACACTGACCAATGACCGTGTTCGATACAATAACTCAAGAGTTTTTCTACCTTTGGGTTCTCTTGGTTCTTTGGGTTAGATACCCTTGCGATGTATCCTATAGTTTTTTCAGCGTCAGGTGTTACCGTGACGAGACATACTTTAGTCATTCCAGTGTCTGATTACTCCGCTAATAATAAAACAATTAGT
>MDSZ01158103.1_pt1 | contig 17769 bp, 16 predicted proteins | sample 811201 | NCBI WGS metagenome assembly MDSZ01 (sample SAMN05326647, study PRJNA326480) | marine metagenome | isolation source: seawater | place: Indian Ocean: North | collected 2010
CTAGATTGTGGACGCCTCATATTATATTTACTCCATGTTCGGGATATATAGGTGAAAAAATAGCATGTTCATTAAAGACCTATTTGACAGGAAGTTACCCAGAAAAAATAATTTTTTATGATTTTAATGATAAAATTGTAAATGTAAAAAAACAGATTATAGAATTAAATCCTACATATGATGAATTAAAAATATTAATTAAAGAAAACAAAAAAGAAAATATTGATCCTTGTATATCTTATGAAGATTATATGAAAGAGTCTCATGAAACATGTAGAAAATATGTAGAAAATGTGAAGCAATATTGTGATATAGAATTTTGGACAATGGATTTATTAAATGCAAATTACGATAAAATAATTACCGAAGTAACAGAGAAAAATGTATTTTTTAATGCAAGTAACATATACGTGTATAATTATACTTTGCTATATTATACAGTAAAAGAAATAATTGATGCTAAAGATAAACTTGAGGAAAGTTTAAAACATAGTAATAATTATTATTTAAGAGCTGATACACCATTTGAAAATATAAGAAAATTTCATGAAAATATTTTGTGTTAGAATAGGCGACAAATATGGAATTGATTATGAAGATTATATAGATTCTAAATTTCTAATCCACGAGGTTAATTGGATTAGAAAACCTTTTGATGATAGGGTTAAGTTACAATGGAATAAAATGTATCCGATGTCATTAGATATCGACGAACCTATATGTGTTATAGATATAGATATTCAGTTAATAAATAATTACTGGGAGTTAATTAATTATCCAATAAAGAAAGGTGAATTTATAGCTATTCCTTCTTGGTGGAAAGACTCTACTAATTATAATATTAATGGCGGATTCTTTAAATACTATCCAAAGGATTGTAAATATATCTACGATAAATTTATGAAAGATCCATTGTATTGGCAAGAATATTATATCAAAAATGGGACAACTAAAGGCCCGGTAAATGGTGAACAATACTTTGTAGAAGACAGTGTAAATGAAAAATTAAAATTAAAATTAGTACCACATAGTTGGATAACAAGATGGTCTAATAGTTATAATATGACTGATTGGCAATTCGAAGATTGGAAATTTGAGATAACACAAAAATATAAAAAAGTATCTAATAATGAATATCTGTGGTTAGGTGAATTTCATCCAGATATTAAATTAATTCATTATACACATGCACATAATAAACCTGATAAATACACTTGATATATTTTAAAAAATAAGGTATAATTAATTATGGCTAATCATAATATGCTCAAGGTCGATGGGACCAATTTAAGAGAAATGACCGATGATGAACAGGTGCAATGGTTCGGGCATAATTGTTTATTGGACTGGGCTAATGGAGATTCTAATTTACCAGGTAAATTAACAAAAGTTAAAATAGGAAGTAATAAATATAACCTTGTTGGTAGTCCAAAAGATCATGCATGGACTGGTGCAAATATAGGCGATGGTATTGATACATATGTTGGTCCATCAGAAGTCACGCAAGCATTTTTATATCAACGTTATGATTCTGCTGATGTTATGGCAGACTCTGATAAAAATACATATGCCCCTATGATGTGGATTGACCGGCCATCTGGTACTGGTCTAAAACAAATGGAAGATTCAGATATCAATAATGTTATTGATGGTATATTGGGTGAAACACTTCTTAATGAAGGTATCGGAACTTATAGAGTGGGACACACTTCACCTACTCCAGTTGGGGATTGGACAGCACGATTTACCCTTTTAACTGATACCAATGTTCAAAATGGAACCGAAGATGTATATAAAATTTGGCAAAGAACAGGAATGCCATTAGCTAGTGTTGACTCAGGTGCTGATCCTGTTTTCTTACTTGATTCCAGCCAAGGCGGTTCTACAAAATATGATATTAGAGAACATGGACCTGATACGTGGGCTAGTAAATGGAAAACTCGTTTTCATGAAAGAATGCGAGAAACTAAAATTGGGACTTATCAGCTAAGATTAGTAGGCGATGGGGTACCAACCGATCCCGGCACATGGGTTGAAAAGGGTAGAATTACAGATAGTCTTGCTGCCTTTCATAAAGGGATAGGTAAGTCATACTATTCTGGAAGCTATGAACAGACTTTTATCCGGTATTTTACTGGATATTATACATCGGAATTTCTACAACCTTATACAAGTGAATATACAGGGAACTATATTGCCAATTACATACAAGATTATGAACGTGTGTTTAGCCGATTAGTTAACGTTACTTATACTACTGCAGAGGCATTTACAGGTCAAATAGATTATATTTCTGGTGATCAAAATCCGAATTATGAAAATAGAACAACTAACTATATTGCTTATTATCAACGTGAAGGTACTTATATGGTAGTAAGTCCCCCATGGGTCTTGTATTTTCAACGAAACTACTTAGGAGTAGGTTTATGGCCTGCCTATCAAAGAATTAGAGGTCTATTTAATAGATCTGATGGAATAAGTACATATACTTTAGGAAGCGGTCGTAATTCCTTTTTCACGAATTTTTATGTTGGTCAATATCCATTTTATTATTCTGGCAGTACAAGATGGAATCAAGCATATTTCGCAGGTGTATTCCAGGGCCCTGGTCCTATGTATTACCAAGGTCCGGGTTCGGCGCAATACCAAAGTGGTCCTATTTTCTATTATACTGGGCCAGAACTTGCTTATGCAACAACATATGTAGGACCATCACGTTATGAAGGTAACATTTATTATCTAAGCACTGGCGCATATGAGAATTTTCGTATTGATAACTATACGACAAGCTTTACTGAGGATTATCAAAATGAGTTTGTAACTATTTTTTCCGGTTCATATTCAGCAAATTATGAAAGTTTTTTTGCTACTGGATATATACAGGAATATATAAAAGAATATGAAAGAAATTATTCAGGAACATCATTGGATTATATTAATTATATGGGCCCCTCACGAAATTTTTATACACTAGGCGGTGTACAAGATTATGTACTATATGTACGAGTTGCTTAAAACAAGGAGACAATAGAAATTATGAAAAAAGAATGGAAACACCCGTTTTGGGATACAGCGGCTAAAGATAGATTAACGGTTCGTCTTAATATTACTCATAATGATGGATCATTTACTACTAGTGTAGCACGTGTATCAAAATTTGATGAAAATGGTAAAATATCAAAAGACTATGAAGAAGTGATTGCCCAAAATTCTTTAAAGGCTATTAATGAGAATACTGAAGAAAGAATAAAAAGGCATGAAGCAAAACGCGAAGCTGATGTGGCAAGAAAGAAAGAAAGAGATGAACAACAGCGTTTAGAACAACTTTTTAATTATAAATTACAGGCTTTTGAAATACCCGAAATAAAAGAATCTACAAATAGAGAGTTAAAAAGTAGAATACGTAAAGCCAGAAATATTCCCGAATTAAATGCTTTTGCTACTATATTATTGATGGAAAACATGAATGCAAAAGAAAAAGGATCCAAGTAAAGGTTACGTAGTAGTTGCTACTAAAAAACAAGCCTTTCTTGCCGCAGCACAAAATTTAGCAGAAGGTATTTTAGATTACGATCTAAATGCTAAAATTACCCTATTCACTCAAAAAAGTTGGGTTGAAGATCCAGAGTATAAAAAATACTTTGCACCTTTTGATCAAGTAATTGTTACTCCAGGAGACACAGCTAGACAAAAAATGTGGGGTATGGCTAAATCTCCATATGATCAAACGTTTTATATGGATTCAGATATAGAAATCGCGCATAAAGATATTCTCAATGTTTTCGATCATTTAGAAGACAATGATTTAGTATTTACTGAATTAACTAAAGAAGCCTCTCCTGCGTTTGTAGAGTGGGACTGGGGTCCAAATCATCTCGCAGATGGTTGGAAAGGAGCTCCTGATCATTTATCAGCATGTGGCGGAGTTTGTTTATACAATTTTAAAAATCCTCTCGTTAAGGATTTTATGATGGATTGGTTTACATTATTCCATAAACAACGAAATGGATCGTGGAATCCAAAAGAATTTGATTGTATTAGAACAGGTAATTTTAGACAGTGGGATCAATTAACACTGTGGTGGTTATTATATCACAGCCCTAAATATAAATCATTAAAATGGAAATTCTTCGATGATAACTTTAGATGGAATTATTTTGCCATTTTTGGTTTAATGGATCCACCATCGAATTACAAAAAACTAGACCCAAGAAGGACATATAGTGATGGACCAGTATGCTTTCACCATTCTGCAAAAATGAAAAAGGATTTTATAATATGATACCAGTAAGAGATGTTAAATTAAATAATACGGAATTCCTAAAGATTATTGATGAATACAAAGACACTTTATTTGGAATAGCCGAAAACGGTAAACGAAATATAGAAAATGAAATGCCACTTAAAGGTCAGGATTTAAAAGCCGAAGATTGGGTTGGCGATGAATACATGCATAAAATAATTAATGAAGGTAAAGCTCATGATGGATTCCCTAAACAATTTAGAGGATTTGATAGTTTAAAACATGTAGATGAAGGTGTTCAAGTTTTACCAGGTAATAAAAATATAGTAAGAAATGCTTCTGCTAAAGTCAATCAAGAATTATTACAATATATTTCTGCTAGAAATAATTCATTAAATGCTGCGTATAATCCTGGAGGTTTCATTTCATGGCATAATAATGCTAATGCGCATGGGTATAATTTAATACTTACTTATTCAGAAACCGGTGAAGGTTGGTTTGATTATTGGGATATAGATGAACAAAAACGTTGTCGAATAAATGATGTTCCAGGTTGGCAATGTAAAATGACATACTTTGGTCCTTATGAAGAACCTAATAAAGTATGTTATCATGCAGCTTATACGGATTGTTATAGAATTACAATTGCATATGTCTTTGCCCAAGCGAATGCCTTCTGGGAGGAGGTTATAGAAGACCTTGAAACCCCACTATAATATAGTATGTCTTAAATACGGCACAAAGTATAATTCAGATCGAGTAGATCGCCTTTATAGAATGGTAGAGAAAAATTGTTCTCTGCCATTTTCTTTTTATTGCTTAACTGAAGACAAATCTCAAAAATGGAGATACCCATTAGATTTAGATTTAGATCTAGAATCTTATTGGTGGAAGATGCAGCTTTTTAACCTCCCATGGGAAAATCCTACTTTATATTTTGATTTAGATATTGTTATACAAAATAATATTGATTCTCTTTTACAAAGAATAGAGAAAAATAAGATATTGACAATTAATCCCGATCTAGCTGGAATAAATAGGTTACAAGACGCGATGTTCTTACCCTTTGAAGCTAAGATAAATTCCTCGGTCCTTGGTATACATCCGGTGACTGTTTCGCTTGTATACGAGCGTTTTATCGCGGCTAAAGACTATAATATAGTCAAATATTATGGTTTAGACAGATATATTTCGGATAATCATTTATCATTATGTAAATATCTTGAATTTGACAATGACTTTTATTTTAGATGGAAAAGTGATAAAACGCCCTCAATGTATTGTAAAGATACTATGGTAGACGGTAAATTATTTTATTTAGCTCATGATCCAAGAAAAACTATATGTATAATTAGCCAAGAACATAATGATATGTATCAAGGTTTGGAGAAATATTTCTTATAAATAATGGTAAAAATATTAAATCATTTATTAAGAGAAAGATTTTCTAATGGCGCAATATGAAGATATAAGCATCGATGCTGGTACAGATGTTATAATTAGATTAGAACTTACAAATGAAGATGGCTCAACAAAAGATTTAACCGGATATGGTGCAGCTGGCCAAATAAGAAAAACCTACAATAACGATTCATCAACCTCATTTACTTGCGCTTTTGAAACTCCTCGAACAGGAGGAGTGCTAAATGCTTCATTATCAAATATTCAGACAAGTACTTTCACATCTAATAGGTATGTTTATGATATAGAGATATCACATGAAGATAGCTCCGCGAATACATTAGTTGAAAGAATATTAGAAGGTCAATTACTGGTAACGCCTTCAGTGACTAGGTAGGAGATACTATGGCTACTAATGCTAATGCTATGGTTAAAAGAAAAACTATAGTTAAAAAAATTACGATTGGAAGTCCAGTAGGTCTACCACAAGGTGCATTATCTGTAGGTAATTTAAGCGCCCTAGATGATGTTAATCAATCTCAAAAATCTGATTTAAATCCATTTCTTAGATGGGACTCTGCTACAGGCAAACATTTTTATGATACTATAGGTATCGAAGACTTAGATTCTACTAAAGGAACTTTAGGTCTTCAAAATTTATCAGACATAACACAAACAGATAGATCAGATACTAAGCCGTTTCTTAGATGGGATTCGGCTTCTAGTAAACACATATACGATACTATAGGTATTAGAGATCTAGATTCTAGTAAAGGAACTATAGGCCTTCGAAATTTAAGTGATCTTAATAGTACGGAAAAAGATATTCCATCTCAAATTGGAGGTGTCCGTAAACTAATAGCATGGGATTCCGAGACTAGCCAACACCAGTATTTTAGTATACAAAGTCTTGTATTTAATTCTTGGTTAGATGTATTTCCTTTAAATCCTTCAAGTTTAGTGTATGATAGTGCAGATTCAGCTGGAGCTAAATTTAGAACACTTAGATTAAATAATCAATATTCTGGTGACACAATCGTCGGTGATTCAACTAGAGTTCCAGAGTTAACTATTAATACTCAAGGTCGTATATCATCAGTTACACAAAGACCGATTAATGGTGTTAACAATCTACAATGGAATAATACTGATGGTATAATTACGGTTTTTACTCCTGCAGGTCGCGATTATAGCGCTACTATAAAATTAGATCCTTGGACGACTGATAGTTTAACAGAAGGGTCTACAAATTTATATTATACAGATGCTAGAGCAGACTCTGCTGCTCGAAGTGCTTTAAGAGTCCAAGATCTAGGTGGTGATGGATCATTAGAATATGATTCTGTTCAAGGTAGATTTATTTTTCAGGGTATAACACATGAAGTTCATATGTCTCACCATGCAGCTGTTACAGGACCTGGTGGTAGAGGCCTAGGATTAGACTCTGGAGCCGGAAATTATTATATACCATATCGTAATCCTAATTTAGTTGGTACTTGGGGTGATGCATCAAACATACCTGTTGTAACAGTCGACTCATTAGGAATGGTTGATAGTATTGGAACTGTGACTGTTGCAGGTGTAAGTTCCGCAAGTTTTGATTCACAAACCGGAAGTTTTACAATTAATACTGCTGATGGTGGTGTTTTTACAACGATTATTAACGATTCTGATTTTACAACTAAACGAGCCCGCAATGCAATAGTAATATCAGATCTAACTGAAGATTCAATTGTCGGTGGTCATTTAACTTATGATAGTAGTACAGGCGTAATAGAATATCTAGGATTAACTAGAACAAATTTAAGAGCTCAGTTTTCCGCAGCTGGTGATTTATCATATGATTCTGCTACAGGACAATTTAGTTTTGATGTAGAACAAGTTTATACAAAAGCTAATTTTGATTCTGATTTTAATGCAGCACTAGATGGTACTGCTATTGGAGGTACAGGATTAGAATACGCTGCAGATAGTAATACCATAAAAATTTCAGATACTACTGTAATTGCTGGAACTTATGGATCAGCATCCTTAGTTCCAATAGTTAAAGTTAATCCCCGTGGACAAATTGACTCAATAGGTGAAGTTTCAGTCGCAGGTGTTTCTGCTACAACTTTTGATTCTGCATCAGGTATGTTTACTATTAATACAGCAGATGGTGGCGTATTCAATACAATGCTATTTGATTCTGATTTTACTAGATCACGAACTAGAGATGCTATTAATTTACAAGATGCTGGAGGTGATGGATCATTAACATATGACTCAGCTATTGGAAAATTTACTTATACAGGCCCTAGTGCTGCTGAAGTAAGAGCACATATAACAGGTGGTAATGGTATAACATTTACGGCAGACGGAAGAATAGATATTGATTCTGCTTCTAGTCCAACGGTTAATAGTTTAATTAATACTACTGGATCAGTAACTACTTTACCAACTAATGTTCAAGCCGCATCAGCCGCAGAAGTAATAGTAGATACAGTAGCACATAATTCTGATTTTATGTCTATTGAATATACAGTTCATATGACAGAAGATGTAATCGATGCATCTCAAATTTCAAAGATATTAGTAACGTATAATAAATCAACGGTTTCTTATGCAGAATATGGTATGATAAGTTCATTTAATAATGATAGTGACATTGGAACTCTAGTTGCAGATGAAAATAGTGGAAATATTAGATTAAAGTTTACAAGGGCCACTGGAATGGGAACAGTTAATATCAAACCAATTAAACATATAATTTCATAGGGAAAGTGAACTATGTCAGTAAAAGATTTTAAAGTTAAAAATGGATTACATGTAGCAGATAGTGCTACTATTGGTTCAAATCTAACAGTTAATGTACATACCCATGTTAAGGGTAATATGACTATTGATGGTACAACATCTATAACAGGTGGATTATCAGGTAAGTATCAAGGCTTTGATTCAGACTTTGCTGCAAAAGCTACTGGAGATCTTACTGAACATACAAATTTATTCTATACAACTGCTAGAGCAGATTCCGCTATCGATGCACGAGTAGATTCTGCATATATTACTTTAAGGACTCCAGAATACATCAGAGAAACTAATACTCAAACTATGACTAATAAAACCATAGTTGATCCTATTATAGATTCTACTCCATTATATGGACAACAGTATGGTGGATTATCAGTAACTGTTGATCAAAACTTAGGAGATAGTACTCAGTCTTTATTATATTTTGCATCTCAAGATTCTGGAAAAGCCGCCGGATTAGTATTAGGTGTTAATAATCAAATTCAACATGTAATTGCTACTAAAGGAGATGCTGCAGATAATAAATTAGTTATTGGATTGGATGGGACTAATTCAAAAATTAATATTATTAGAAATATTGGTACGGGGCCTATTGCATTAGATGCTCCTGCTGTAGCCGATGATCTTATTACAATAACTAATGCTGGTAAAATTACTTCATCTAATACGGAAGAAGCTTCAACACAAACGACAGGATCTTTTGTTACTAAAGGCGGTATTGCGGCAGAAAAAAATATCCGTGGTGAAGATATTATAGCAGCAAATAATATTCAAGCAAATGGACAATTATTAGGTACATTATCACAAGCTTCTTTGGGAACTAGAAATACTGGAGATTTACCTGAGGGTACTAATTTATATTTTACTGATGCAAGAGTTAATGCAAACTTCTCTACAAGAACTACAGATAGTTTAAGTGAAGGTAATTCCAAATTATATTATACAACTGCTAGAGCAGATTCAGACGCTAAAAGAGCATTTGTAGTTTCTGATGGTGGCGGAGATGGATCTTTAGCATATAGTCAAGATTCAGGTATTTTACGATATGTTGGTCCTTCGCCTACAGAAGTTAGAGCACATTTTTCAGGTAGTACAGGTGTTTCATATGATTCTGCTACAGGTGGATTTTCAATTGGTCAGCCTGTTTCCTCTGCAGATTCAGTTCAATTCTCTGGAGGTTTAATTACAGGTAACCTTACTATCTCTGGTGATTTAACAGTTGGCGGTGGATATTTTCTTGACTCACAACAAGATCTAAGAGTTAGAAATGCACTAATAAAACTAGCGGATTCTAATACTGCAGATGTAAATGATATAGGTGTAGTAGGAAGATATTCAAAAGATGGTGGAAGTACTATCAGAAGAGCAGGATTTTTTAGAGATGCTTCTAATGGTGAATGGTATACATTTAATAATTTAATACAAGACGGTTTAGATTCTGCACCTGCAGATACTACAATCGATAGAGCTCATGCTTCTTTTGAACTAGGAACATGGAATTTTGGAGCATTAAGAGGAAGATATTTAGGATTTGATTCAGACTTTGCTGCATTCTCATCTAATTATGTTGTACATACAAATGACTTTACTGCAGTAAATGCAGGAAGATATGCAATAAACACATCTGGCGGTTCTGTTACAGTTACATTACCAGCAAGTCCTCAAACAGGATTTTATGTTAGATTAATTGACGTAGCTAGTTATGCAACTAATTCAGTTATAGTCAATAGAAACGGATCAACAATAGAAGGTTATTCACAAAACTTTGAACTTGATTTAGGTCAAAGTATTATTGAATTTATTTACATAAATAGTAATTGGCAGGTCTATTCATCGATCGGCCAAAGAGGACCCGAAGGACCTAAAGGAGATTCAGCAGATGTTGCTGATTTCTCTACTAGGGCAGAAACCATCGCGTACTCAGTAGCATTAGGATAGGGAACAATGGCAAAAAAACTACTAAGAGATTATTTATTTAGTCCTGGCGCGGCAGGAGTCGGATACGTAGAAGTTCCGGGACGATATACTTTAGATAAACTGTTACTTATAACTAACGTAACAGATAATATAATTATGTATAACTTCGCAGATGCAACTTTTGCGGGTACTACAGTAGCTACAACTTTGGCTAATGATTCGACAAATTGGCCAAGAGTAACACAAGCGTATGACGGTTATACTAGGATAACATTACAATACAATTCAACAGGTATGAGTGCAAATGATATATTGCAAATATTTGTAGAAGATCAAGAAGATCATGGACAAAAAATAAGACCATGGGATTTTGGTACGGATGCTATCGAACGAATGAGAATATCACAAGGTGAATCTCTTATTGATGCTGACTTTGAATATGGACTACAGCCTACGAAATGGGCAGGGTTTGGATCTGTTAAAGGATATCCATCTACATATGATCTACCAGGAGTAGACTTAGTTGTTAATACTATTGTGACAGATTATCAAACTGATAATAATGATCAGAGTATTATCACAGTTTCATTTAAAGATTCTGCAAATGGTGTTTTAAATCAAGCGCATGGATTAAGCGCAGGAGATGTTGTTAACGTATCAAGTTTAAATGCTGGCGCTGCAGGATTCTCTAGAGCAGATGGAAGTTTTATCATTGAGTCAGTTCCTGCATCTCACCAATTAACTTATTATGCTAGAGGAACTGTTGGTTCTTCTGATGGTGATAGTTTATTTACAGAAGAAACATTAGTTAGAAAAGGAGCTCTTTATGATAATGCTGCTTTACCTACACCAACAGCTGTTGCATCAAATGGAGCAGATCCTTCTGAAATAACATTAACATTTGCAAAACCTCATGGATTGGTCCCAGGAACACCATTACACGTTATAATGGGATCCGGTACTAATAAAGCAAAGGCTTCTGGTCCATTCTTTATGAAATCATCTCCTGAACCTAATCAAATGAAATATGATGCTAGAAGTGGCGCGGCTGTTACAAGTCCTGGAAGTGCTACTGTATATGCTATTAGTAATGCTACTATTCTTCACAGACCATCAGATGGTGGTGTTATATTATCAACAAAAACACCTACATATGCTGCGTCAGTTACTCGTCAAACAAAAAGATATTTTAGATATCAATCAGGTAAAGGATTCTTATTTTCATCTGGTACTTTGTTTGCTCCAGTATATGACTTGCAATCGGTTACTGCGGCTGGAACAGGTGCAGGACAATTAATAACAATTAAAACAGATGATATAGATCATGGATTACAAGCCGGAGCTTCTGTAGAGTTAGTTGGAATAGATACTTCTGGATATGAAGGAACATATTCTGTTAATACAATTGTAGATGACTACACATTTACAGTTATATCAACAGGAACATTGGGTGATACTACAGCACAATTAGCAGAAATATCTACAGTTCAAGTTAAAAATTGGGTTGGAGCTTCTGTTCGAGCTGGTATGTTTGATGATCAAAATGGATTATTTTGGGAATATGATGGCCAGCAAATCTATGTTGTTCAAAGAACATCTACTTATAATATAACAGGAACAGTGTCTGTTACACAAAATAGTAATAATATTACTGGATCAAATACAAGGTTTAGTGAACAATTAAGAGCTGGATCTAAAATATCCATTAAAGGTATGACCCATTATGTAACAAATATTGAAAGTGATACATCAGTTAATATATCTCCTGACTATAGAGGTATTTCTGCATCTGGAGTAAGAGCACAAAAAATAACACAAATAAGAGTTCCACAATCTAAATGGAATCTTGATCGATTAGATGGAACAGGTCCATCCGGATTTAATTTTAATCCTAGTCGAATGCAGATGATTGGTATTGAATTCTCATGGTACGGAGCCGGTTTTGTTCACTTCATGGTTAGAGGACAAGATGGTAAATGGATTATGTGTCATAGAATTAAAAACAATAACGTAAATACTGAAGCGTTTATGAGATCGGGTAACTTACCTGTTAGGTATGCTATTGATAACGATAGTCCGATAACTTATCTAACAGCTTCTATTGATAGTAATGCTACGACAATCCCTGCAGCAGAAATGAATGAATTTAGTAATGCTGGAACACTATTAATTGATAATGAATTGATTACATATACTGGAAGAAGTGTATCGGATGGTGCTGGTAACTTTACTGGTGCAACGCGACAAGCAACTGTGTCACAGTTTTTACAAGGTAATAATGTTACTGTAAGTGCAGGTGGTAAAACAACACATAGTAGTAATACAGGTATTATTGAAGTATCTAATACTTGTTCGCCTACATTATCTCACTGGGGTTCTGCATTAATAATGGATGGTGGATTCCAATTTGACCGAGGATATTTGTTCTCATATTCAAGAAACGACTTCCGTGTGACAGTTACACCACAAACAGCATTTGCTGTAAGATTAGCTCCTTCAGTATCTAATGCATCTGTTGGCCGATTAGGAGCACAAGACTTACTTAATAGAAGTCAGATGTTATTACAAGAAATTACAGTTGCGATGGGTCGTGGATTTAACCAAGGTGACTGTATTTGTCAAGGTATTTTGAATCCAAAGAATTTCCAAGATGCTACATGGAAAAGCTTAACAGCTGAAGCTGATGGCGGACAACCTTCATTTGCTCAGGTGGCAGATAGAGGTGATATAACATGGTCTTCAGGATCTTACGCATTACCTGGAGAACAGATTTTCTCATTTGCTACTGCGACAGGGTATCTAGAAACAATTTCAACAGTGCAGGATTTATCTCCAATTAAACAGATGGATGGTGCGCCAATGGGAGGAGACTTTAAGTATCCAGATGGTCCAGATATTTTGGCTATTAACATTTTCTTCTTGGCAGGTCGTGGTGATGGAACAATCGAACTTAAATGGACAGAGGCACAAGCATAGGATAAAATATGTCGAATGTAAAACTTAGTACATGGTTAAGCACATCTCTAGCAGACGGTCTAGATTCTGGTACAACTATCAACATTGTACAAAGTGAAATAATTAAATTAGACTCTAATACGAGCGGTGATTATGTAAGACAATTAACCGATGGCGGAGGTATGGAAATTGTTCCGACTGGAGCAAGGAATCAAGATGTTATTATTAGAGTTGATTCATCAGAAATACCCACGCTTACTAATACTAAGACATTAACAAATAAAACAATTAACTTGACTAATAATACTTTAGTGGGTACAATAGGTCAGTTTAATGCCGCCTTATCAGGTGCTAATTTCGTTTCTATAGATGGTATTGAAACATTAACTAATAAAACATTAAACAGTGCTACATTATCAGTTCCTGCAATAACTGGTGGATCTATAACTGATATATCTACATTCGGAATGAGAGACGTCACTAATACAAATTATATGACGAAGCTTGTTTCTAATAATGCCGTTGCAGGAGCAGCATTGACTGCACATAGAACAATTACTCTTGATGTTAGAAATGAAGATAGGGCTGTTACATTACAAGGTGATTTAACACTTAAAGGCGATTTCGTAATTGATTCTGCTAAGGATGTAACATTAACCCCAACTGATACTACTTCATTAACATTACCAACATCAGGTGTGTTAACTTCTAAAGATAGTGCTGATGGTAAATTATCAGTTAAATATCTAGCTAGAACTTCTCAAACAGGTGTAGCAGGTACTTATGGATCAGCTGCTTTTGTACCTAAAATAAATGTAGATGCTAGTGGATTTATTGATAGTATTGGTGTTGTACCGATTAATAGTGTTTCTACTTTAACATTTGACTCTGCTAATAAAACTATGTCAATTGGTACTGCTGGTGGAGATACATTAAACGCTAGAATTGGGTTATCAGGATTTAGCACAACTGATTTATCAGAAGGTAGTAATGAATATTATACAGATGCTAAAGTAAGAGCTGCTATATCAATTACAGATGCAGGTGGTGATGGGTCTTTGGGATATAATTCGGGTACAGGAGTTATTACATATACTGGTCCTTCTGCATCTGATGTCAGAGCCCACTTTACAGGTGGTACAGGAATAGGGTTATCATCTGGAGATATTAAAATTGATTCTGCAGAATTAACCTCATTATATGGTGCAACAATATTTACAGATTTAAAAACAAGAGATGGGACAGGAACAGGCTTAGATGCAGATCTATTAGACGGACAACATGGTTCGTATTATAGAATTAACATATACAATAAAGCCGGTTCATTGTTAAATTAATAGGAAGGTATTATGTCAAATCCAACAAGTAGAGCCGAATTAATAGATTGGTGTAAAAGAAGGTTAGGCGAACCAGTTATTGAAGTTAATGTTGACGATGATCAGTGTGATGATCGTGTAGATGAAGCTATGCAATATTATAGAGAATATCATGATGATGGAACATATAGAACTTATTTGAAACATCAGGTAACTCAAACCGATATTGATAATGGGTATATTACTATACCGGATGGAACACACTTTGTAATAAAATTATTTAAAGTAAGTTCAACGTTATTCTCAAGAAATATGTTTAGTATTAAATACCAAATGCATTTAAATGATATTGCTAATATGCATTCATATTTAGGTGACTTGGCATATTATGAACAAATACAACAATATCTAGGTTTACTAGAAATGCAATTAAATGGTTCTCCGCAAATTGAATTCGTAAGAGAACAATTAAGATTGTATATCTTTGGTGAATTTGAAAATAAAGACATCTTAGAAGGTGACTATATAGTAATGGAAGCACATGTAGTTGTTGATAATTCAACGTTTACAAAAGTATGGAAAGATATGTGGTTAAAGGAATATACAGCTGCATTAATTAAACAGCAATGGGGATCTAATTTAATTAAATTCGATGGTATGACAATGCCAGGAGGAGTTACATTAAATGGCAGACAAATATATGATGATGCTGTTTCAGAAATACAAATGCTAAGAGAAAAAATACGATCAGACCATGAACTTCCTGTAGACTTCTTTGTAGGATAATTCTATGGCTACTAACTTACACTTTGATCAAAAAAGAACATCAGAACAGAATCTATATGAAGATATTACTATAGAATCTTTAAAGATGTTTGGTCAAGACGTGTATTATCTACCTAGAACTATAGTAAATGAAGATAGAGTTTGGGGAGATGATGTCCTATCTAAATTTAGTTCATCATATAAAGTAGAAATGTATTTAGAAAATACCGATGGCTTTGATGGTGAAGGAGATCTATTTACTAGATTTGGTGTAGAAATTAGAGACCAGGCAACTTTTGTTGTTGCTAGACGTAGATGGAAAAATACAATAAGTCGTTATGATAATGAAATAAATTCTGAAAGACCTAGAGAAGGTGATTTAATATATTTGCCCTTATCTAATTCTTTATTTCAAGTAATGCACGTTGAACATGAACAACCTTTTTATCAGTTACGTAATTTGGTAACATATAAATTACGTTGCGAGTTATTCGAATATAGTGATGAAGATCTAGATACAGGCGTTGATGCAGTAGATAAGATAGAACAAAACTATGCCTATGAATATAGAGTGAAATTAGATAGTTCTAGCGGAGGATTCTTTGTTGGAGAAAATGTAACTTCAACTTTATCAGATGGAACTATAATAAGTGGTGAAATATCTCACTGGTCAGATTCAGATAATGTAGCAAGTTTAATTCACGTTGGGGCTAATGATGGTAAATTCCACACACTTGTAACTGGTCGACAATTAGTAGGAACATTAGCTACTGATGATGAAGGTAATGTTTCAGTGGCCGGAATTATAGAAATTATGAATGATGATAATCAAATATCGCAAAATGAACAAAATAAAGATTTTAGTACAATATCTTCTGATTTCTTAGATTTCAGTGAAGATAACTCATTTGGAGACCCGGAGAATAATTAATGAGTGATGATATATTTGACTTTGGCTTTACAGCCGTAGATGAAAATGAATTAGAAGCAGTTCAAAAGGCAACGACTGCTGCTACACAAATTGCAGACACTGCGACAACAACACAGGATAGACTTGATAAATTATATAATGCTATGACGCCATTATTAAATAATTTAAAAAAGAATCCAGAAAAAGAATATATACTTTGGCCTGATAGATTAGCTAAGGTAGAAGCATTTGAAGATCATTTGCAGAAAATTTATAAAGGTTAACAATGTTTGGAACATGGTTTTATCATCAACGCCTTAGAAAAAGCGTAGCAGTATTTGGTACGCTCTTTAATAATTTGTATTGCTTACGAATGGATAGTGCTGGTAAAGTCATATCTCAAATAAAAGTTCCTTTATCTTATGCACCAAGTAGAAAATTTTTAGAAAGAATTAGAGAGAATCCTGATTTAGATACTAATACTAAAGTAGCAATAAAATTACCTAGAATGTCTTTTGAGATAGCTGCTATACAATATGATGCTACTAGACAGCTACAAAAAACCAATACATTTCAACAATCAGGTTCTACTAACGCATTAAGAAATAAATTTTATACATTTGTTCCATATAATATAACTTTCCAATTAAACATATATTCAAAAACACAAGATGATTGTTTACAAATAGTAGAACAAATATTACCATTCTTTAATCCTCAATATTCGGTTACTATAAAACCGTTTAAAGATTTTCCGAATGTAAAAGAAGATATTCCTATTGCACTTACAGGTGTAGATTTTCAAGATGATTTCGAAAGTGCCTTAGAACAAAGACGAACAATAATATATACTTTAACATTTGATATGAGAATGAATTTCTATGGTCCAATAGCAGAAGCTAAGATTATTAGATCAGCTGAAACTAGTGTATTTGAAATAAATAGAGGATTAAGAGATTCAGACATGCAAGTGTCTAAATTTAGAACAAGACCAAATCCGTTTGACGTATCTGCAGATAGTGACTTTGGATTTAATGATTCTGCAGATTATAATTACTTATTTGATTTTGATAGTAGTTAGGAGATAAAATGTCGGATAATGCAAAAAATGATTTTGAATATGCTAGACAAATAAAGCATGAACTTTTAGCAAAGGGTTCTGCCGCTTTAGATGATATGGTTGATGTAGCAAAAGCAACTGAACATCCTAGAGCATTTGAAGTTATGTCTGGTATGATTAAAAATATAGGTGAAATAAGTGATTCATTAATGGATCTACATAAAAAGAAAAAAGATTATGATAAACCTGATAATGATATAAAACAAATTCCCCAAACAACTAATAATAATGTCTTTATTGGTTCTACTAGTGATTTACAACGTATGTTGTTAAAAAAAGATGATGAGGAAAAAGTAGTTGACATTAACGACTATAAATCGGATGAATGACACATATCTAGGTAACATTA
>MDSZ01199335.1_pt1 | contig 17769 bp, 16 predicted proteins | sample 811201 | NCBI WGS metagenome assembly MDSZ01 (sample SAMN05326647, study PRJNA326480) | marine metagenome | isolation source: seawater | place: Indian Ocean: North | collected 2010
AAATGCTAAAATTGGAAAGAGAGTAATTATTGGTCAAAATGTATTTATTGGAAGAAATGTAATAATCGGAAATGGGTGTAAGATACAAAATAATGTCAGTATATATGATGGCGTCGTATTAGAAGAAAATGTTTTTTGTGGACCATCTTGTGTTTTTACTAATGTAGTTTTTCCTAGGGCTAAATTAGAACAAAAAGATAATTTTAAGAAAACTATTGTAAGGAAAAATGCAACTATAGGAGCAAACGCAACAATTATTTGCGGTAATGAAATAGGTGAAAATTCTATGATTGGTGCTGGGGCAGTAGTAACTAAAAATGTTGCAAAAAATACAATAGTTGTTGGTAATCCTGCTAGATTTTTAAAAAAAATTGAAGAATGAATTAATTATTAAAAATAATTGGAAAAAAAAATAAAAATTATTATTTTTGGCGATTATTATTGGAGTTACCTTTTTTTTGAGAAGGTGAAATTAAATCATAATTTTGAAATTAAATTATTTATTACAAGTAAAAAAAATGAGAGAACTTTTATTTCAAATAAAAAAAAAATAATTACAAAAAAAACAAAATTAATAGAGTCAAGTAATTTAGATAGTATTTGTAAAAAACTAGATAAAATTAATTACGATTTTATTATAAGTATCGCTTATTCGAAAATTTTTAAAGGGGAAATCTTAAAAAGGAATTTTGGAAAAATTCTCAATATACATCCGTCATTTTTACCACGAAGAAGAGGGCCTGATCCTATTAGAAATGGAATATTAAAAAATGATAAAAATTTTGGAGTATCACTTCACCAAGTCGATAGATTAATAGACAGTGGGAAGCTTATATCGCGATATAAATTAAAAAATAATCAAAAAGATAATACAAAATTAATTTTAGATAAGTTTGCTAATAAATTTTTTAAATATATTTTATTAGATATTGTTAATTTTTCTGAAAATAAGCCAAAATTTTTTAATCAAAATGATTTTTATTCTTATGCCCCGAAAATAACTGATGATCTGCTACAAATTAGTAAGAGAGATAGTTTAAATCTTATTAGAAGAAAAATAAGAGCCACTCTACCTTTTAGGGATATATATCTGGATAATTACGGAGAAAGAATAAAAATTAAAGAAATTAGTTTTAAGTATAAAAAAAATTTTACTAGATTTGTCCTTACAAGAGGCTCAATTTATATTAAAAAATATAAATGAATAAATTTTCTAAAAATTCATATGTATTGATTACTTCAGATGCTGATTGGTCATCAGAGAGCATTATAGATTATTTTTGCAAAAAGATGATTAGACATAAAGTTAAACCATTAATATTTGCAACAAATAAATCTAAAAAATTATTTAAATACTACTACTCAAAAACAATTGATATTGGAATACATCCAAATTTTAGAAAAGATACTACTCAAGGTAAAAATAAGAAGGATGTTGTTAGTAATCTTATTAAAATATTTCCTATGTCTAAAATTTCAAGAAGCCATAGTTTTATTGATAGTAGCTATATCAGAAAATTGTTAATTGATCATAAAATATTTTATGACTCTAACAAACTTCATTATTTACAAAGCTATTTAAGACCAATTATTTTTAAAAATGGGATAAAAAGATTTCCGGTATATTGGAGTGATGGATTAGCACTAATTAATACACAAAAAGGTACTTCACTCAAAAAAGATTTAAAAAAGAATAAAAATCTACTCAGTAGCCCTGGATTGAAAATTTTAAATATTCATACATTTAATTACAGTTTAAATATACCTAACTTACTGGAATACGAAAGAAATAAATATTTAACAACTTATGTTAACCAAAAAAAAATTAATGAAATAAAAAAAAATTATAGTTTTGGTATACAAAACTACTTTGATGAATTATTAGAGTTTATATTTAAAAATAATATTAAGGTTATAAATCAAAAAGATTTAATAAAATTTAAATGATTGAATTTTTAAATGATAATTTAAATTTAGACTTTTATACAACTTTTAGAGTACTCTGCGGTTTCTGGTTTTTTTTAGATTTACTCTCTTTTTTACCCTGGTTTTACAGATGTTTTGGAACACCCTATCAACCAAATTCTTTTATTAATACTAAATCCAAATCATATGCCTTGGCTATAATATGGATGTTATCAGCCATCAATTTAATGCTACCTGGTCAGGCATTAATTGGTTCTTTTATGTTATCCCTTATATTTAGATACTTTTATATTTATAGTAGGCAATATAATTTGTTTAGAGGTGGTGGAGCAGTAGGAATGTATCCAACATTCATTTCTAATTCTATATTTTTGATTGAATTGGGCTTACTGTTTAGTTTTTCCACAAATTATATTGGGACAGTTCTATTTATCATGACCATTCATCTTGGTATTACAATTTTTGATGCTGGATTATATAAAGTATTAAATGGATACTACAAAAATGAGGGTATTGAATATGCCTTGAATAATCATTTATGGACATATTGGTCAAAATTTATAAAAAAGCTAAACTTACCTAACCTTTTTTGGGTTGTGCCAAATTTTTTTATTTCGTTTATGCAGTTAATCATTGGATTGCTTTTAATAAATCCATTTACTTTGGGTCTTGGATTAAAATTATTATCTTTTGGTTTTATTTTTTTAGGTATATTTTTGAAGTTAGGTACCCTACCTTTTTTAGTTGGATCTTACCAGCTATTGATATCAGATTTTAAATTTATAAAAAATTTCAATATAAATTTTGATAGCTATTATAATAATAATTTTTTTATTCAGATAGATAGCTTGGTGTTTTTAGAAGAATTTTTTATATCGCTTTTCTATTTTTTACTTTTCGTATATATAATCGTTCAATTATCTCTTTATATAAATTTTTATAAAAAAATAAAATTTCCTGATTTAATCCAGAATACACTTGATAAAATATCTTTATACTCTCCCATTTTAATATGGAGGGTATTTTCACCTGATGTTGTAAACCTTGTTGTAAACGTTTATGAACTAAACAAGAAAGAAAGAATTAGAATAAACAATTCTAATTTTTACAATAGTAATTCTAAGGGTTTTATGAATAAATTCAGATATTTTCATGTTGCGGAGTCATGCGTTTTATCTTCAATATTCAATTCAGTAAAATATGATGAAAATAATCTAAAAGAGGCTAAGTTAAAATTACAAAGATATAATAAAACTATTAGAGAACAAATGGTAAATTCAAGTAACTCAATTTTATATCAGGTTATTATTTTAAAAAAAATTAATGGTTATTTAACAGACTCGATTTCAGAGGAATGGATATTGGATGAGTATAATAATATTAAAATTAAATATTTTGATAAGAGTCTAAAAGAAAAAATATCTAAATACTTAAGACCTTTTTCTGCAAAGGGAAGTCATTACTAAAAAATGAACAAAAACAAAATAGATATCCTTTATGATGGAGATTGTATTTACTGTAATAATTTTGTTAGACTTTTTAATCTAAAAAAAAATTATCATGTTAGCCTATATAATATTAGAGATGGAGGATTATTAGTTGAAAAACTTAAAAAAGAGTATGATTTAAATGAGGGAATGGTTGTTATTTTTAACGAAGAAGAAATATATTTTGGATATTTAGCTCTGTGGTTTTTAGTTTCGCACGAAAATAATTTTTTAATTCTTAAGTTTTTATTTTACCCTTTTCGTTTAAAACTGATTTCACGTTTTGTATATCCTTTTTTAAAATTTGGACGAAAATTAACCTTGATGTTGAGAGGAAAAAAAGATTTTAAATGAGCTTTACATCTTATCATAAACTAATTGATAAATATTTTTCAGAATTTCATTTGAATAAAAAAACCAACGATTTTAATTTTGTAAAAAGAGTTTTTAATGAAGATTTAAAGAAATATGAAAATAGACTAAGACAGATAAATTTTACGAAAAAAAATAATGTACTAGATTATGGTTGTGGTTTTGGTCAATGGTCTCTTGCTTTAAGTAATTTAAATAATAAGGTTCACTCCTGTGATATTTCTAAAGATAGATGTAATTTTCTTAAATTTATAAGTAAACATAAATCAATATCAAATATAGAAATAAAACATTGTGATCCTTTAAAAATACCATATCAAAAAAATAAATTTGATGCTTTATTTTGCTACGGTGTAATATTTTGTACAAATTGGAAAAAATTAATAAATGAATTTAAAAGAGTTTTAAAACCAAACGGTAAATTATATCTAAATGCAAATGATATTGGATGGTATGTTTATCTATGGGAAAAAGAGAGAAATAAATCATTTGATTACATACCGAGAAAGACTGTTGTTAAGTCATTTGAGAATACATTAAAATTTAATTTAGATAATAATTATTTACCAAAATCTGGACACATAATTATTAAAAAGACTGATTTAATTGACTATTTAAAAAAATCTTCTTTTGCTAATATTGAATTTGGCAAAGAAGGAACGATTAATAAAAATAGAAAAATTGAACATAAATCATTTTTCAAAGGTAGCTATAAAGGGATGGATTGTGTTTATGAAATCATAGCAAGAAAAGGAATATAATTCTTTTTTTTAAATAATTACAAATATCAAATAGCTATATGAAACATAAAATTGCAATTATCGGAAATATGAATAATGGTCATTACACATTAATGAGATATCTATTAGATGAGTCATTTGATTGTGATTTACTATTATTTAATAATGAAATATCTCATTTTTCCCCACAATCTGATACTTTTATTAATGATAAATACCATAATAGGATCAAGAAATTAGATTGGGGTGCACCAGAAACTCTCAAATTCATTGATAAAAAAAAAATAATAGAGGATCTAAAACCATATAATTTTTTAATAGGTAATGGTTATGCACCTGCTTACCTAAATAAAGCTTCTATTGAATTAGATATATTTGACCCATATGGAAGTGATCTTTATGAGGCTACTATTTATGGTTTTACAAAATTTTTTCTTCAAAATTGTTCACTCACTTATTTTCAAAGAAAGGGTATTTATAATTCAAAATATGTTCACTTACCGAAAACAAATAAAAATTATGATAAAAGAGTAAATAAATTATCTCCTCTTTCAGAAAAAATTATATGTTTTAAACCTGTAATATATATTAATGAATATTCTGAGCATAACCCAAAATTTAAAAATTTCATTAGTAAAAATATAAATAAATTAATTGATTTAAAAAAAGATAATTTTATATATTTTTCTCAATCAAGACATTGTTGGAAAAATATATCAATGAAAAATCCAAATCACAAAGGTAACGATAAAATTATTTATGCTTGGAAAAAATTCATAAATAGATTTAGTCCAAAAGCTCTTTTAGTTTTATTTGAGTATGGTGATGATTTTTTTGAAACTAAAAAGCTCATTGATGAATTGAATTTAAATAAATCAATAATTTGGATGCCCTTATCTCCTAGAAAAGAAATAATGAAAATGATATCAATTGCAGATGTAGTATTGGGTGAATTTACACATAGTTGGTACATAGGAGGTTTATCAATGGAAGCAATATCAATGGGAAAACCGCTCATATGCTACAGAGATGAGAAGTACATCAATAAATTTTATAAAGACAAGTATCCAGTTTTAAATGCTTACTCAATAGATGAGATTTATGAAAAAATTGTGTTTTCCTATCAAAATAAAAGAGAAGTCTTAAAAATAGGGGATCTTTCAAAAAAATGGTATAAAGATTTTGTTGTAGACTCATTTATTAATACCTACAAAAAAATACTTAACATAAATTTATCATGATCAAAAAAATACTTCATAAAATTGGATTAGATAACGACAATCTTACAATGATTCTTTATCTTTGTAAGTTAGATTTTAAAGTCAAATCTAAAGAGTCAATGCTTGGATTATTTTGGTACATGATTTGGCCAATAATTCAATCAGGGGGATATGTAATAATTTTTAATATAATTAAAAGTCCAGATGGCATAAGTGCTGAAGTCTTCAGTCAATTCTTAATAGTTCTTATATGGTCTCAAATAATAATGACTTTGATTTACTCATTTAACATACTAAGTACAAATATTGATATAATTAAAAATCTCATTTTTCCATATTATAATTCTATTAGTAGTGAAATATTTAATAAATTTTTATTTTTTATAATTACTTTTTTACCTCTGGTTTTTTTTTATGCTTTTATAAATGATTTAGTAAGCATATTTTTCATCATCAATACATTCATATTTAGCATTTCAATTCTGTTACTTCTTATATCAATATGTTGGTTTGGTTCTGTTATTGGTATGATATTCCCTGATATTAGTGGAATAATGGTTATACTTTCGACATTTTTAATTGCTTTCTCTAAACTTTTCTTACCGGAAGAATATTTTGATCTTGGTACGATATCTTTTTTTTTAGAATTAAATCCAGTTAATTTTTTTATTAAAGTATTTGAAGCCATATTCATAAATGAAATATCTATTTTAATATGTTCAATGTTTCTTGTTTGCTTTCTTTTTTATGTAATTTCACTTAAATCTATTAAATTTCTCTTACAAGAAATTATTAAGTTAATTTAATGAAAAATGGTGAAATAATTGTAAAAAACGTAAGCTTATCTTTTCCCATATATAAAAGATTAATTTTAGATAGATTTTTATTTTTTTTTAAAAATTTAATTCCTGGTTATAAGCCTAACAAAAAACAGGTTCTTAAAAATATTACTCTGAATATCAAATCAGGTCAAAATGTTGGAATAGTTGGTTTAAATGGAGCAGGAAAAACAACACTATTAAAAATAATTGCTGGCTTAATAAATCCTGATGAAGGTAGTGTAACGACTAATGGAAAGGTTATGACACTTTTATCTCTTGGAATAGGTTTTAAACCTAATTTGACTGGTAGAGAAAACATAAAATATGGTGCAATAATGTTAAAAGCCAATATGAAAAATTTTAAATCTTTAGAAGATCAAATAATACTTTTTTCAGAATTAGGATCTTCGATTGACCAACCATTTTTTACCTATTCCTCTGGAATGAAAGCAAGGTTAGGATTTTCATTAGCTACGCATATAAAAGCTGACATAGTTATTCTTGATGAGACGCTTGCCTCAGGTGATAGAAGTTTTGTAAATAAATGTTACATAAAGATTAATGAACTTATGAAATCTGAAACTACAGTTCTTTTTGTCTCTCATAATGTTGGAGAGGTAGCAAGATTAACTGAGGAGTCGATTTTAATTGATCAAGGAAAATTGCTAAATTTTGGAAAATCACAAGATATTATAAAAGAATACGATCAAATAATATTTCAAAGATATAATAAATCTAAAAGCAATATTGAATATGAAAACTATATAGACAGTTTAAATATTGATCTTAAAATTAAAAATCAGATGGGTAATGTTACAGAAATTATAAATATTGGAGATGACATAAATATAGAATTGTTGATAAACACTAAAAAAGAAATTGAAGATTTTTATTTCGAATTAATTTTAAAAGATAATGTAAATACTGGTTTCATAAGCTACATCCAATTAAATAGATGGAATATGATTAACATCAAAAATAAAGATAAAAATAAAATTAAGCTTTACAAGGGTAAAAATAAAATAAAATTTGATGTAAGTAATTTTAATTTAGGAGAGGGTAACTATTATTTTGATTTAAATTACTCAACTTCTAGTGACTCTGATAGCCTTCTATCTGTGCCCTTTATAAAAGGGTTTTATGTAACTTATAGTAACCCCGATTATAAGGGCTCAAGTTGTATTATCGAATTTGCAACAAGCAACTTTTCCCTTGAACATGAAAAGGGTAATGGAAATTAAATATGTCTTTAAAATTTAATGACATAAATTCTAACTACAAAATAAACAAAAAAAAATATTGATAAGAATATCAAAAAAGTAATAAATCATGGCCAATTTATTATGGGCCCTGAAATAGACCTGCTAGAAAAAAAATTATCTAACTTTGCTAATACCAAGTATTGTATTACTACATCGAGTGGGACCGATTCTCTTTTGATTTCCTTGATGCAATTTGGGATTAAAGAGGGGGATGAAGTAATAACCACCCCTTTTAGCTGGATATCTACAGCTGAGGTAATTACTCTGTTAAAAGCAAAACCAGTTTTTGTTGATATACAAGAAGACTCATGCAATCTTGATCCCTCTTTGTTGAAAAAAGCAATAACAAATAAGACCAAAGCTATAATACCGGTAAGTCTTTTTGGTCAAACTGCAGATTTAAAAGAAATAAGAAAATTGGCAAAAGAAAACGGGAATATTCCAGTTATTGAGGACGCCGCGCAAAGCTTTGGAGCTAAATATAAAAATAAAAGGTTTTGTTCTTTTACAGATGTTGCTTGTACAAGTTTTTTTCCCTCTAAACCACTGGGATGTTATGGTGACGGTGGGGCGATATTTACTAATTCAAAGAAGATTGCAGATAAATGTAAAGCTTTAAGATTACACGGTCAAGTTAGTAAAAATAATTTTAAATATATTGGTATCAATGGAAGGATGGACACATTGCAGGCAGCAGTGTTGTTGGGTAAATTTAATAATTACCAAAAAGAATTAAACTTAAGAATTAAAGCTGGTAAATACTATGACTACTTATTTGATAAAAATAATATTAGAAGACTTAAAACCAAAAGAGATAGAGAAAATATTTTTGCACAATATGTCATTTTTCATAGTAAAAGGAGAATGATCTTAAATTCGTTAATGAAAGAGAGAATACCAACTGCTATTTATTATCCAAAGTTGATAACTGAACATCAAGCATACTTGAGCACAAAAGATTTTCCAGTTTCAAAGAAAATATCAAAAGAAATTTTTAGTGTTCCATTCTCTCCTTATATATCAAAAAAGACTCAAGAAAAAATTGTAAAGATAATTTTAAGAACGATATTTTGATTGTGTCATTAGATTTACATAAAAATATAATAGTTTACAATTTCATTTAGATGAATATCAAAGGTAAAAAATTTGTTGTAATTGGTGGAGCTGGACTAATAGGATCGCACACAATTGATAAACTTCTTCTAGAGGATATAAAAGAAATTATTATTTATGATAATTTTGTTAGAGGAAAATATGAAAATATAGCTGAGTCAATAAAAGACCCACGAGTGAAAATTTATGAATTTGGTGGTGATATTAATAATACAGATATACTTGACTCAGCTTTGATAAATGCGGACGGCGTATTTCACTTTGCTGCCCTTTGGCTTTTACAATGCCATGAGTATCCTAGAAGTGCTTTTGATGTAAACATTAGAGGTACATTTAATGTAATTGAGTCTTGTATAAAAAATAATGTTAAAAAAATTATATTTTCTTCATCTGCCTCTGTTTACGGTGATGCAATTTATGAGCCTATAGATGAAGAACACCCTTTTGGAAGTAAAAATTTTTATGGAGCAACAAAGATTTGTTGTGAGTCTATGTTAAAATCTTTTTATCACAGATATAAGTTAGATTATATTTCCTTGAGATATATGAATGTTTATGGAGTAAGACAGGATTATAAAGGGGCTTATATTGCTGTAATTATGAAAATGATAGACTCAGTGATTAAAAATCATAGTCCTGTCATATTCGGAGATGGTAGCGAGTCTTTTGATTTTGTTTCAGTAAAAGATTGTGCTAACGCAAACATATTGGCGATGAAATCAAAGGCCACCAATCACCATTTGAATGTAGGCACTGGTGTTTCTACAAGTTTGAAAAAATTAGCTGAGTTAATTGTTAATTTGACTAAATTCAAAGGTAATATCATTTACAAGTCTCAAGATAATAAAACTTTAGTAAAAAATAGAGTAGGCTCAACTAGTAAAGCAAAAAGTTTGATTGGTTTTAAATCACAAATTTCAATTGAAGAGGGTCTTAGAGAGGTTTTAAAATGGAGATACTCTGAGGCTAAGAGAGAAATTGACTTTGAATAAGTATAATATTCCAATTTCGAAGACAATTATTTCGAAAAAAAGTAAAGAGGCTGTTCTGAATGTACTTGATAGTGGATGGCTAGTTCAAGGCAAAGAGGTTAGAAAGTTTGAAAATGAATGGGCAAATATTTCAAATTCAAAATTTGCAATTTGTGTTAATTCTTGTACCTCTGCTTTATATCTTAGCTTAAAAGCATTGGGCTTAAAAAAAAATGAAGGTGTAATCTTGCCATCATTTACATGGATATCTACAGCTAATGTTGTAGAGCAGCTTGGAGGAAAGCCTATATTTTGTGATATTGATCTTAACACTTACAATATAGATATCGAGGAAATTGAGAAAAAAATAACAAAAAAAGTAAAATACATTTTACCTGTTCATTTATTTGGTTTGCCATGTGACATGGATAAAATTCTAGCTATTTCAAAGAAATATAATCTCAAGATTGTTGAAGATGCTGCATGTGCAATAGGTTCTAAATACAAGAACAGACATGTAGGGAATTTTGGAGATAGTGGATGCTTTAGTTTACACCCAAGAAAATTAATTACGACAGGTGAGGGTGGGGTTATCACAGTTAATTCTAAAAAATTAAATTATTTACTAAGAGTCTTAAGAGATCATGGAGCTGAGATAACAGATTTATCAAGACATAAAAGCTCTGAGCCTTATAAATTAACTGATCATGTTGAAGCTGGTTATAATTTTAGGCTTACTGATATTCAAGCATCAATAGGCAATGATCAGCTCATCAATTTTAATAAAATATTGGATAAAAGAAGGCGTAATGCATCAATTTATGATGAATATTTAAAAGATTTATATTGGATTAAAACTCCCTTAAATAATAAGGATTATTATAATAGTTATCAAAGTTATCCTTGTTTATTTAGACCTGAAACAATAACCTTAAAAAATTTGAATAAAATAAACAAACTACGAAATAATATAATGAAAAAATTATTTGAAAAAAATATTTCTACTAGGCCTGCTACACATGCAATACATTTATTAAATTTTTATAAAAAAAAATATGAAATTAAACCAAAAAGCTATAAAAACTCATATATAGCAAATCACTGCACTTTATCACTTCCTCTATATAATGGTATTTCAGAAAAAGAATTAGAATTTGTTGTTACAAACTTGAAAAAAGCATTTATTTAATGTGTGGGATTTTCGGATTAATTAACTTAAAGGGAGAAAAAATTAATCGAGAAGAATTAAAAAAAAGTAATAATTTCCTAAATCACAGAGGCAAAGATGGAGAAGGTTATTGGACAGAAGGAACAATCGGCTTGGCTCATAAAAGGTTAGCTATAATTGATTTATCAACAAAAGCCTCACAACCAATGTCTAGTGAAAATCAAAGGTATATCATTTCTTATAATGGAGAAATCTATAATTTTAAGGAGTTACGAGATCAATTAGAAAGTAAAGGCTTAGTTTTCAATTCATCAAGTGATACCGAAGTAGTGGTTAATTCTTTTCAATACTGGGGTGAAGAAGCCTTTGACATGTTTAATGGTATGTTTGCTATTTCGATTTGGGATAGAAAAAAAAAAGAGCTTATTTTAGCTAGAGATAGATATGGAATAAAACCTTTATATTACTCAAAAATAAATAACTTTTTTATATTTGGTTCTGAGGCTAAGTCGATTTTTTTTAATGAAAAATTTGAAAAAAAATTAAATTTTCCGTCTATTTATGAGTATTTTACTTTTCAAAATTTAATATCTTATAACACATTCTTCAAAGATATATATATTTTACCTCAAGGATCGATAGGAAAGTTTAATCTTGATCAGCAAAATTTAGAAATAAAAAAATATTGGGATTTTGATTTTGGAAAAAGTAGTAATTTTGAAAAAGATATCTCTTATAAGGATAGCATTGAAAATCTTACTTATTTATTTGAAAATTCAACTAAAAGACAATTAACTAGTGATGTAGAAGTAGGTTCATATTTGAGTGGTGGGATAGATAGTAGTTCTATTGCATATGTTGCATCTAAAAATTTAAAAAATTTAAAAACTTTTACTTGTGGATTTAATATGGATGAAACATCTGAACATGAGAAAAATTTTGATGAGCGCGGTCGTGCAAAAAAAATATCTAATTATTTGCAAACTAATCATTTTGAAAAAGTAATAAATTTTACAGATATGGAGAAATGTATTAATAATTTAATTTGGCACCTGGAGGACCCGAGAGTTGGACAAAGTTATCCAAACTATTACGCATCTAAGTTATCATCAGAACACGTTAAAGTAGTTTTATCTGGAACAGGCGGTGATGAATTGTTTGGTGGTTACCCATGGAGATATTTAAGAGGTTATAATTCAATTCAAGATAATGAGGATTTTTATGATAAATATTATCAGTATTGGCAAAGATTAGTAGATAACAAAGAATTAAAAGAAATTTTTAATCCAGTATGGATAGAAGTAAAAGATATATGGACAAAGGACATATTTAAAAATGTTTTTAAAAATATTGATACTTCAATCAAATCAAATCATGAATTTATAAATCAATCACTATATTTTGAAGCTAAAACATTTTTGCATGGACTTTTAATAGTTGAAGACAAATTATCAATGGCCCATGGCCTAGAAACAAGATTGCCTTATTTGGATAATGATATTGTTGATTTTGCAATGAGGTGTCCTTTAAATTTTAAATTAAATAGTTTAAATGATATTCAAAGAATTGATGAAAATATTTTGGCTAATAAGTCAAATTTTTATTACGAAAAATTTAGTGATGGAAAAATAATTTTAAAAGCTATGTTAGATAGTTTTTTACCAAAAGATTTATTAAATATTCACAAGCAGGGTTTTTCAGCTCCTGATGCTACCTGGTTTAGAAAGCAAAGCATGGATTTCATAAAGGAAAAGATATTTAACAAAAAATCCTTAATGTATAATTATATTGATTTCAAAACTGTAAAAAAAATCGTTAGTGAACATTTCGAGGGTACCAGAAATAGACGCCTCTTCATTTGGTCACTTTTATGTTTTGAAAGTTGGCTTTATAATTTTTATCAAGATTAATAAATTGGAATATAAAATTAAAATTCTTAGTGATGGCGATGATAAGATATACGAAAAATTTATTTATAATCATAAAGAATCTATGATCTATCATTCTCTAAAATATAAAAAGTTATTATTATGTATAATTAAAAACTCATCAGCCATATATCTAGGCGCATTTATTAATAATGAATTAGTTGGTGTTTTACCTGCAATATTAAAAAAAACTGATGTGGGTTGTGTAATAAATTCACTGCCTTTTTATGGAAGTAATGGGGGGACACTTACAGTGTCCAAAGACTCAGATTTGATTAAGAAAAAATTATATGAAGAAATAAAAAGAATAGCTATTAAAGAAAATGCTTTATCAACTGTTATTATAGAATCATTAATTTCAATAAAAGAATTCTATTTTGACAATGACTCTATCATTTTTGATGAAAGGCACTCACAAATTACCTTTTTTAAAAATATAAATTATGAAAATATTGAAGAGTCACTAATGAATTTATTTCATTCTAAAACAAGAAATATGGTGAGAAAATCAATGAAATCAAATTTTAATATATCCCACGGATCCAGTAAAAAATATTTTGATAATTTGGTTAACCTACATAACTTAAATATGAATAAGTTAAAAGGTAAAGCTAAACCAACTGAATTTTTCAAATTACTTAAAGAATTATTTATATATGATAAGGATTATAGGATTTACTCAGCTAGCATAGATGGTAAGTACATAGCATCCTTATTAATATTTTATTTCAAAGATCAGGTAGAGTATTTTTTACCTGCTATTGATGAAAATTATAAAAATCTTCAGCCTTTAAGTGGCCTAATTTACAAATCTATGTTTGACTCAATAAATGAGAGGAATATAAAATTGTGGAATTGGGGAGGAACACATTTAGACCAGGAGAATTTATTTAAGTTTAAGTCTAAATGGGGTAGTACAAATAAAATATATAAATATTTCATATTAGCAGATGTGCCTCGAATAAAAGAGGTCTCTAAAAATACAAATTTATTCGAACATTTTGAATATTTTTATATTTACCCTAAAAAATATTTAAATTAGTAACTTAAAAAAAAATGGGGCATAAGTTTGCCCCATTTAGAAATTCAGACTCTTTAGAAATCTTACATCATGCCTGGCATGCCACCACCCATGCCACCCATGCCACCCATATCAGGCATTGCAGGTGCGGATGATTTATCCTCTGGTTTGTCCGTAATCATTGCTTCAGTTGTAGTTAATAAAGCAGCAACAGATACAGCATCGATAAGAGCAGTTCTAACAACTTTAGTTGGATCGACGATACCAGCTTTAACTAAATCACAGAATTTTCCTGATTGAGCGTCAAAACCATGAGAATTATCTTTACTCTCTAAGATCTTTCCAGCTATGACTGCTCCATCAAAACCAGAATTCTGAGCAATTTGTTTAAGTGGAGCGGATAATGCTTTTCTTACAATATCGACACCATATCTTTGGTCATCATTGTCAACTTTCAGATTTTTAAGAACACTAGTAGCATAAAGAAGCGCTGTACCACCACCTGGTAAAATTCCCTCTTCAACTGCAGCTCTAGTTGCATGCATTGCATCTTCAACTCTGTCTTTCTTTTCTTTAACCTCAACTTCAGAAGCTCCGCCAACTTTAATAACAGCAACGCCACCAGCTAATTTAGCAAGTCTTTCTTGAAGCTTTTCTTTATCATAATCAGATGTTGTTTCTTCAATTTGTTTCCTGATTTGATCACATCTTGCCTCAATATCTTTCTTTTTTCCTGCTCCACCTACAATTGTTGAATTTTCTTTATCAACAACCACCCTTTTGGCCTTTCCAAGCATATCCATTGTGACAGACTCTAACTTAATACCTAAGTCTTCACTAATAACCTGTCCACCAGTCAATATAGCAATATCTTCTAACATAGCTTTTCTTCTATCGCCAAATCCAGGTGCTTTTACAGCTGCAATTTTGAGTCCACCTCGTAACTTATTTACAACGAGTGTTGCAAGAGCTTCTCCCTCAACATCTTCAGAAATTATAAGCAATGGTTTAGTAGATTGAACTACTGACTCTAAAAGTGGTAACATAGGTTGAAGGCTTGCTAATTTTTTTTCATGCAAGAGAATCAAACAATCTTCCATTTCCGCTTTCATTTTGTCTGCATTTGTAACAAAATAAGGACTTAAATAACCTCTATCAAACATCATGCCCTCAACGACATCTAGCTCTGTATCTAGGCTTTTAGCTTCTTCAACAGTTATTACACCTTCTTTTCCGACTTTTTGCATTGCTTCAGAGATCATTCCACCGACTTCGCCATCACCATTTGAAGCAATAGTTCCAACTTGTTGAACCTCTTTATCTGATTTTACAGTTTTAGAATTTTTTTGAAGTTCAGAAATTATTGCGTCTGTGGCAGCGTCCATTCCCCTCTTTAAATCCATAGGATTTAATCCCGCTGCTACGGCTTTCATTCCTTCGGTCGCCAATGCTTGGCATAATACAGTTGAGGTCGTTGTGCCGTCTCCTGCAGAGTCGTTAGTTTTATTAGCTACCTCTTTAATCATTTGTGCGCCCATATTTTCAAATTTATCGGCTAACTCTATTTCTTTTGCAACTGTAACGCCGTCTTTTGTTGTTCTCGGTGAACCAAAGGATTTGTCAATGACTACATTTCTACCCTTAGGCCCTAAGGTAACTTTGACAGCATCCGCAAGTATATTAATACCTTTCAGCATCTTGGCTCTTGCATCTGTTCCAAATTGAATTAATTTTGCTGACATTTTTTATTTCCTTTCAATTACTTTACAATAATTCCCATGATGTCTGACTCCTTCATAATAAGAAGCTCTTTACCATCAATCTTTACTTCTGTACCAGACCATTTCCCAAACAAAATTCTGTCACCTTTTTTTACGTCTAATGCAACCACTTGTCCATTTTCGTTTCTGGCACCACCGCCTACAGATATAACTTTTCCTTCCATCGGCTTTTCTTGAGCAGTATCAGGGATAATGATACCACCTTTTGTACGATCTTCTTGCTCAACTCTTTCTACCAAGACTCTATCGTGTAAGGGTTTTAAATTCATTTTTTTACCTCTATTATATATAAATTTAATTTTTAGCACTCACTTTTATAGAGTGCTAATACATATTAGTAAATGGTAAATATAATTTAGGTTTCAAGCCAAAAACTCTAAAAACAATGAAATTTATTGAAATTTCTTAGTATTATAATAATTATCCTTATATGCAAAATCGTCAGAATATGAGTGTTTTAGCTATATTGTTGTTTATATACAATCATTTTAGAAGTTGGTCGTTCTAGTTGATTGAAAATAATTTTACTAAACAATTAATTTTAATAGGTGGAGGACATGCAAATGTACAAGTCCTAAAAAAGTTATGTATGAATAGCATCAAGGGGCTTAATACAATTTTAATTAGTGAGTATTTTGAAGCTACTTATTCAGGTATGACACCTGGATTCATTCATGAAGAGTTTAGTAGAAAAGAAATAAGCATTGATCTTCAGAGGTTATGTTTTAATGCAGGAGCAACATTTATTAAGGACAAAGTAATAAAACTGGACACCAATAATAAAGAACTACAATTACAAAACTCTCCACCAATTAATTATGACTTACTTTCAATTAATACTGGTTAAATTTCTAACACAAAAAAAATTAACATTGAAAATTCATCAAAATGTTTTTTTGTAAAACCGATAAACTCTCTAGTAAAAAATCTAAGTCAAATTGATAAAATTGTAAAAAATAAACACATTAAAATTTTCATAATTGGAGGTGGGATTGCGTCTTATGAATTAGCTTTTAGTCTAAAAAGAAGATATGAGAGTCCCATCGAGATTACTATTTTGGGAAGGAAAATATTAAATGAGAAAAATCTAAATAATAAAACAAAAAATTATCTAAAAAAGATATCAGAAAATTTAAATATTAAAGAGCATCTGGGAGAAGTTATTTCAATATCAGAAAAATATTTAACTTTAAATAATGGTGACAAAATAGATTGTGATTTAAGTTTAGTTTCAACAGGTGCTAGTATCGAATCTTGGTTATTAGAAAGTAATCTTAGTAAGGACGATAAAGGATTTATTAGGGTAAATAACAATTTATTATCTATTAATGAAAAAAATATTTTTGTTACAGGAGATGCTTGCAGCATTGAGAATAAACCTAAACCAAAATCAGGAGTCATGGCAGTCCGTCAAGGAGAGATATTAAAGGAAAATATTTTTTTAAAATTAATTGGCAAAAGTCTCATTAAATTTAAACCACAAAAAAACTGGCTTTATTTAATTGGCACATATAAAAATTATGCTCTTTTGAATTATTTTTTCTTATCTTTTCACAGCCGATGGTGCTGGGGACTCAAAGTCTGGATTGATAGGAATTTTATAAACAATTTTAGATTTACTACTAATCTAATTATGTCTAAGAAAAGTTTTAAATTGCAAAATTTCAAAAATACTAAGATGTATTGTCAAGGTTGTGGCTCAAAAGTCTCAAAAAATACATTAGTAAATTACATAAAAAAAACCTCAAATAATATTTATTTAAAAGACGCCTCAATAATTAGCAATAAATCATTACAAATATTACAAACCATAGATCACATAAAACTTTTTTCATCTCTTAATCCTTTTGATTTTGGTAAAATTAGTTATTTGCACTCTCAAAATGATATTTTAGCGGCTGGCGGAGAGGTAAAATCGCTTAGTGTGTCTTTAAGTGTGCCCTTTTCTGAAAATTCTGT
>MDSZ01252012.1_pt1 | contig 17766 bp, 22 predicted proteins | sample 811201 | NCBI WGS metagenome assembly MDSZ01 (sample SAMN05326647, study PRJNA326480) | marine metagenome | isolation source: seawater | place: Indian Ocean: North | collected 2010
ATTTCCCCTCACTGGACCATCAAGTCTTTGAAGGTTACAGTTAATTACAAAAATAAGATTATCTAGTTTTTCTCTTGCTGCAAGAGATATTGCACCTTGTGACTCCGGTTCATCCATTTCACCGTCACCACAAAATACCCATACTTTTCGATCGGATGTGTCTGCTATACCTCTATCATGAAGGTACTTTAGGTATCTAGCTTGGTAGATTCCCATGATAGGCCCAAGACCCATAGAAACAGTGGGAAATTGCCAAAAATCAGGCATGAGCCATGGGTGAGGGTAACTTGACAGGCCTTTTCCATCTGATTCCATTCTAAAATTACTTAATTGTTCTTCAGTAATTCTTCCTTCTAAGAAAGCTCTTGCATAAATTCCAGGAGAGGAATGTCCTTGGAAATATATCAAGTCTCCTCCAAAATTATCATTTGCAGCTCTAAAAAAATGATTAAATCCTACATCATATAATGTCGCCGCAGATTGAAAGCTTGCTATGTGACCGCCTATACCAGGTGATTTTTCATTTGCTCTAAGAACAGTCATAACAGCATTCCATCGAATAAGTGCCCTAATTCTTCTTTCCATATCCGGATTGCCGGGGTGTCTTTGTTGTAGGTGTGTTGGAATGGTGTTTACATAAGAAGTGGTAGCATTATAGGGTAGGTTTGAGCCTGATCGTCGGGCCTGATCTATCATCATTTCGATTAAAAAATGAGCTCTTTCTGTGCCCTCAGCATCAATAACAGAGCTCAGTGAGTCCAACCATTCTTGAGTCTCTTGATTGTCTGTATCAGGAATGAAATTCATTAAAACCCACCTCTTTAAATTTAATTATGAAATTATTGATAGAAGACTATGTCCAAATGACATTATAATAGATATCCACCAATTTTATTTAGTCAAATGCATAAAGTATAGATAAAACTTATTAAAATACATTCAACAATTTTTATGAAATAGGGCAAACAAGTGAAAACTAAAATAGATATTATTAACAAATTACCTAATGAGGAGATTTTAAAAAAATCTAAGCATCATTTAATTATTATCGATTTGAAAACATCGCAATTTCCTTTTAAAGTTTTATTAAAAAATAAATTAAAGCGTCTAGGGAAAAAAATCGATGACTTAACTAAGCACCCAGTTACTATTGAGCTAGATAACAGCTCAATTATAAGTTGGGTTGCCTGTGATAATGAATTAAGCGTGTTTAAGGTACACTCGTTATTACGAAAAGGCGTAGAGGTTTTAGTTAAAGAAAATCCAGCAGAAATATCAATTAGTTTTTTTGGAGAAGCTAATAATAACCAATGGATAGAATCATCTGTATATGTTGCACTTGCAAACTTACAACCATTACCCAATCTAAAAAAATCGGCCAAAAAAACTATTTTTAAAAAATTGTGCCTAATGGGTATTTCGAAAAGAAATCTGGCCAAAACTATTGCAACAGTAAATGGTAATACATTAACAAGAAGTTTAACGATTACACCTCCCAACCAATTAACGCCAACTATGTATAAGTCTCGTATAAAAAAATTGGCAAAACAGCATAAGTGGACTTACAAAGACTTTAATATGACACAACTAAAAAAAATGGGTGCTGGAGCATTTGTAGCTGTTGGACAAGGATCGGAGCCGCAAGATGCTGCAATTGTACACCTCCAATATAAGGGAAAAGGGGCTAAGAAAACGCTTTCCTTGGTTGGAAAGGGAATTTGTTTTGATACGGGCGGACACAACCTAAAACCAGCTAAATATATGAGTGGAATGCATGAGGATATGAATGGTTCTGCAGTGGCGTTAGGTATTTTGCAGGCAGCCACAGAATCCAAGCTTCCCATTAATATTGATTGTTGGTTAGCTATTGCCCAAAATCATATAGGACCTAAAGCCTACAAGCAAAATGATGTTGTTTCTGCACTAAATGGGCTTAGTATTGAGATTGTTCATACGGACGCTGAAGGAAGGATGGTTCTAGCTGACACTCTAACTCTAGCTTCTAGGAAAAAGCCTCACGCGATTATTGATTTTGCAACATTAACTGGATGTATGCATGTTGCAATGGGTGATCGTTATAGCGGGGTAATTAGTAATAAGCCGGAACTTGCTTGCATGGCCGTTGGAGCAGGAGCAGAAGCAGGGGAGCGACTAGCATCCTTTCCTTATGATGAGGATTACGAGGAAGATTTGGAGAGCCAGATAGCAGATATCAAGCAATGTACTTTAGAGGGTGGCCCAGATCATATTCATGCAGCAAGATTTTTAGGAAGGTTTGTTGAAAACGATACCCCATGGCTTCATGTGGATTTGTCATCAAGCAATAGAAAAGGTGGTTTGGGTGCAATAAGCAGCGATGTTAATGGCTTCGGTGTAAATTTTGGTATTACCATGTTGCAAAATTTTATTAATAAATCTTAACGTTTTCTTTGCATTAATTGAAGATCGCTAATTATTTCTGTCGAGTGTATTGCAGGATTTACTGATTTATAAATTTTTTTAATCACTCCTTGTGGATCAATAATAAAACTCCTGCGTTTGGAAAACTTTACAAAAAAAATATTATATAAAGCATGATATTTTTTTGATATAAATCCATCTTCATCTGATAACAGGGCAAAAGGAAGCTTGTATTTCTCTTGAAACTTTCTATGTGATTCAACAGAATCAGTATTTATTCCAATAATTTGAGCATTTAATGACTGAATTACACTATAGTCATCTCTTAATAAACAAGCCTCTTTCGTACATCCTGGAGTATTATCTTTGGGATAAAAAAAGATTACTAGCCAACCTTCTTTAAAGCTCTCAAGTGAAGTATCTTTATTATTTGAATCTTTGAGTAAAAAGCGGGGAGCTTTTTTATTTAATAAATTATCAATCATCAGTAGTTAAATACCTCAAAATCTTTTGCAAAAACCTTTTCTATTAAATTTTTTTCAACAGTTGTAGGAGTATATTCCTCACTATTACTGGCAACGGTTTTTTCTGTTGGAATATCATAAATACCAATACTATTGAGATGAGCATCAATTTGCACTCTCTCTTCAAATTTAAATATTTTTTTTACAATCACTTTATTATTGATTGAGTAAATATAGTCATGTTGATAGTAATGATAGGGAGAAAAGCTACGGTTTTGTTTGGCACCATCACGAGCAATTTTTTCTGCAAAAATATTTAGAAAGTCGGAAAGCGTATTATTTTTGACGTCTTTGAAATGATGCATTTTACTATAGAGCCAAAAAGAAATTGCCCAATCATATGGATTTCGAACAACTGTAAAGCTATCAATAGTATTCCAATCACTAGGACCTACAAAATCTTCCATGAAGAAGGCAGGATTGTGTGGGGGGAGCAGCATATGGGTTGTTCCCTCTATAATGCCTTTCCCTGGCATCACTCTTTTACCAAAAGGAATGCCAAATTTGTCTCCTAGTAAAACTTTAATATGGGTGGATGATGTTCTAGGTACATCAATGAACCATAATTTTTCTTTTAAAATAATATCATTCAGTTTTTTTTGGTCAGCACCAACAATCATCCCAAGTTGGTTAAGGTTATGGTTCATACCTTTTCTTGAATTATTTACAGCAGTTTGAATATAGTTCATAGGTCTTGTAAGTATTAATCTATTTTAACCATTAGCTCATTACGACGAAAAAAGGGCAATGTCCATGGAGGATTATATCTAGCAATTTGAATTGAACTCAATGGGGTTAATTTTTTTTTCTTGATAAATTCGTTAAGTAAATTTACTTTTTTATTATAACTTGATTCCCTTACTAAACCAGAAAAAACAACGACAGCAAATTTCTCTTTAGGCAGTGCTGTGATTTTAATATTTTGGTTATTAGGTAAAGGGAGAGTTTCCATCGTAAATTCTTTAGGCATAACAAATGATATTGACCATTCATTATTATTGTTTTCAGCAATGACAGGAGCTGTCATAGATATTTTTTTAGAGGAAATTGATGCTGATACAGGCGCTGTCATACTTATTTTTTTTGATGAATTGTTTATAGTGTTATTACCAAAAATGAAATCAGCAAGAATCTTAAACCCCTTGCTTGAGGCATCGTCAAAATCTCCATTAGCTTTTACGTGAGCAATAATTCTTGGTTCATATTCACGAATTTCAAGATTTTCTTCTTGAAATAAAACTGTAAATTCAGGTTCTTCGGTTGCCATTAATTGATTTGCTATAAAAATAAAAAATAATATAAAGGTTTTAAACACAAAATCACTCAATTTAATAAATTTTCAACTTACAATATTATCATTTCAAAAGACTTAATTTTAAAAACTTTCATAAAGCAGTTATGATTGTTTATTAAATTCTGCCTTCGTAGCTCAGGGGATAGAGCATCCCCCTCCTAAGGGGAGGGTCGCACGTTCGAATCGTGCCGAGGGCACCATTTTGGAGATCTCCCCTTTATTCCATCTACTTGCGCTTTAAGATCCTCAACTAATAATGAATTTAATCTAAATAAATTTAATTGATTAAATACCCCTATGGGGTATAATTTAATATTAAATTATAAGGCTATAAACAAATGGAAAATTGTAAACATCACCCAGACTATACAAATGAAATTCCTCGTCTAAATAGAATAGCTGGACAGGTTAATGGTATTAAAAAAATGATTGAAGAAAGGCGTTATTGTCCAGAAATTATCATGCAACTCAAAGCCATAACTGCAGCATGCAAATCTGTGGAAGCAATTTTATTAGAAAAGCACCTGGAATCCTGTGTAATTGGAGCATTTAATGCAGATAATAAAGAAGAGCAAGATATCAAAATCAAAGAACTTACTGTGTTATATAAAAAATAATGTTTTTTTCAAAACCATTTTTTTCATTATTTTTATTATTAGCTTCAATTAATTGCATTGCCGCACCTATGACATTTAAGAGCTCAACTGTTGTTATGGGTGAGGGAGCGAAGGATTTTAAGCGTCTTGAATTAAGTCATGCTGTTACTGGTAAAGAATCATTTGGATTAAGATCATTTAGTGCTAAGGGTAAACAGCAAAAAGTTAAAGGTAACAGTTTCTTTTACTTGAAAAGGCTTAAGCGAATCAATCAAATTAATTCGCAAACCAATTTATGGCTCTACCTTGAGTTAGGTAAGATGAATTTAAAAAGTACTGCGCAAATAAATAGCCATACCTATTTGTCACCTACCATTCAATTTGATTATGAAACAAAGAGAATTTATAAGTCTATATCGCATCAAATATTACGAGGAGAACATGAAAATTTTGACCGGACTCAGATTAAAAGTGGATTTTCTTTTTACGAGACATCATATGATGAAACACAACCCTGGTTTATTTTAGAAATTATAAATACAAACTCATTAAGTAAAAATATTTCTGTAGTACCAACATTAAGATTAATTAATAAGAGTCTTTTTTTTGAGGCGGGTATGTCAATGGAAGGTGACCCAAAATTACACTTAATGTATACCTTTTAGGAGAATGTCATGAGGAAAATTATTTTCATTTTATTGTTTTGCATCAGTTTACCAAGTTTTGCGACAACCCAAAGAATTGAGGTTTTAGGTATGGTGTGTGCCTATTGTGCTCAAGGTATTGAAAAAAGTCTCAAGTCCCTTGGTGAGGTAAATGATGTTTATGTTAATTTAGAAAATTTTTTTGTACTAGTTGAATCAAAAAATGATCTAGGGATAGACGAGACAGCACTTCAAGATATTATTGTAGATGCAGGTTACTCTGTCCAAAAGATTGAATATATTAATGAGACAATACAGAGTGTTAGAAAACAATATGAAAAATAAAAATACTATTGATAAATTAAATAATTATCAAAAGATAACCTTTTTTTCATTTTTTGCCAGTACCGGCACTATAGTCTGTTGTGCTTTACCTGCATTATTAGTTACTTTAGGAGCAGGCGCCTCACTAAGTTTTTTTCTTGGAGCTTTCCCAGAAATTATATTGATATCTCAATATAAAGATTTTGTATTTTTATTTGCTTTTATTTTTATATTATTTGCAGGAATAGCTCAATTAAAAGCAAGAAATTTTCCATGTCCAGCAAATAGTGAGCTTGCTTATAAATGCAATAAATCAAGAAAAATAAGCTTGTATGTTTATTTATTTTCAGTCATGCTTTTATCAATTGGTTTTATCATTACCTATATGTTTCCCATAATTACAAAGGGATAGTTACTTATATAATGTCGAGAAAAAGGGTATATTTAATCACATGAAAAAATTGCTTTTATTACTATTTTTATTGCCAAATTTGGTGATAGCAGAAACTTGGGATTGTACTTACAAGAGCACTAAAGGTAATGCATCGGAATCTTCAACCTTTGAGAGGCAAGGAGAATTTTTTACTTATGGTGCTTCAGCTTCTAGAGGAGAATATAGGTCAAGAAATGAAAAATTTAAAATAGCAAAAGAAATTCAAGGGGGAAAAATAATATTAGTTTTTAATGGCTTTCAAGATTATATTGTGGAGCTAATTTATGACAATAAAGTTGATGGGAAAATTGTGTTTACAGATTTGAGAGACCTTGCCCAGTGGAAGGGATCTTGTTCTATTAAATAAAGAATCTTGCCTAATGTAAGCAGAGGGAATTACTATGAAAGATGGAAGCTTAGGAATCATAATTGTTTTAGTTTGGTTGGTGGTATATATGGTCGGCTTACATTTAATACATAAAGATAAAACAAAAAAAAAGCCTATCAATAAATAATTCCCGTCAGATATAGGACCACTTATTAAAAATCTACATCTTGGTTACTCATCCATTCTTGAGCAAATTGTTGCTGATTAATCCAATCCTGAATAATAACCAGACTCCAAATGGGGATGCGATTATCAGATTCTATTGGCGGTGGAAATTTCCCGTCTTTTACCCATTGTAATAAGGTAGATTTTTTAATTTTAAGAGATTCTGCAATGTCATCAATATTTAAATATTTATCCACATTTAAAATGTTACCAAATATTTGAGATAATTATAAAAATGAGTTAATTTAATTACTGTTTTTAATTTAGGTATTTTTTATGTGCCCAGCGTGCTATCTAAATGGTTTTCTATTTCTATTATTTGGTGCAGCCGGCGCAACTATTGCCAACAACCCATGGATTATTGCTATTGCTGTTATTTTAACTTTAGCTGGATTTTATTGGATGTGGAAAGCATGGAAAAGAAGAAGTCCAGGTCAATTTAAAAAAAATCTAAAAACAACTGTTATCTTTTTGTTGGTTTTTGCAGCAGGATTTATTACTGCCTCTTATATGACTCATGAATATTTTAAAAATTTATATAGTTAAATTATTGAAAAATAATAAAAAGAAATTAGTTTTTATGCATAAGGGATGATATGGATATTATTCAACTCGCAATTACAACTTTTGGTGTGTTATGTTTAATTGTAGCAATAAATTTTTTTGAGAAGAATGACAAAAAAAGAGGATGTTTTTCTGGAATTATAGGATTAATTCTTGTCATTTTTGCAGGGAATATAGCAATTCTTCTTGCCTAATACGTTAAGGAAAGACATGGAATGGTTTGCCTCAGAAACTTTAAGACGCATTTTACTTGTAATCGCATTAATTCTTCTGTTAATAACTATATGGAAGATGAAAAGATAATAATTAATTTAGAAAACTTATCGTTTGCAATGTGGTAATTTAAGCCTCAAGCACTTTAGCCTTCAAAACGTGATCCAAAAATTTATATTTTAAAATTCTTCAGCAATATTTTTTTTGATAAAAATTATCCTTTTAATGCACCAAAATAATGCAATTTATACGAATGTCTAGATATAGTGCATTTTAATTCTTATAACGGTGCAATAAAAAGACAACATACATTAAAATTATTCATAATTAATTTACAGGGGAAGTGAAAAATGGAAACTTTAGTTGACCAAAGTAATGTCTTATTTATTTTATTAGGCGCAATCATGGTATTAGCCATGCATGCAGGTTTCGCTTTCTTAGAGGTGGGAACCGTTAGAGAGAAAAATCAAGTAAATGCGCTAGCAAAGATTATGGCTGATTTCTCTATATCAACTATCGCCTATTTTTTTATAGGATATGGCATTGCATATGGCATGAATTTTTATGATGCTGCTTCTGCATTGAGTGAAAAAAGTGCTTACGAGTTAGTTAAATTCTTTTTTCTTCTAACCTTTGCTGCAGCTATTCCGGCTATTATTTCAGGAGGAATTGCAGAAAGAGCTCGCTTTAACCCTCAATTGATTGCATCTTTTATTTTGGTAGGTTTTTTATATCCATTATTTGAGGGTGCTATTTGGAATGGTAATTATGGCTTCCAAGAATTTTTAACAAATCAGTTCGGTGCTCCTTTCAATGATTTTGCTGGCTCAGTTGTTGTTCATGGTATGGGTGGGTGGATTGCATTAGCAGCAGTATTAATCCTTGGGGCAAGGCATGGCAGATATACCAAGGATGGAAAATTAAATGCATTTGCACCATCTAGTATTCCTTTTTTAGCCTTAGGTTCATGGATCCTTACTGTAGGTTGGTTTGGTTTTAACGTTATGTCAGCACAAACTTTAGATGGTGTCACTGGCTTAGTTGCTGTTAATTCTCTTATGGCTATGGTGGGAGGTACGCTAGCAGCATTAGTGGCTGGTAAAAATGATCCTGGTTTCTTATATAACGGCCCATTAGCAGGATTGGTTGCAGTATGTGCTGGATCAAATTTATTTCATCCCTTAGGAGCTCTCTCCGTTGGTTTAGTTGCTGGAGCATTATTTGTTTGGACTTTTTCACTTACTCAAAATAAATGGAAGATAGATGATGTACTGGGCGTATGGCCTCTACATGGTATTTGTGGTGCGTGGGGAGGAATTGCTGCCGGTATCTTCGGTTTAGAAATGCTTGGCGGATTAGGTGGCGTGTCATTTATGTCTCAACTAATTGGGACTATTTCAGGGGTTTTAGTGGCTCTAGTTGGTGGCTATATAATTTATGGGTTAGTTCACAAAGCATTAAATATCAGACTGACTCAGGAAGAAGAATTTCAAGGAGCAGACCTTTCTATTCATAAAATTAATTCTATATCTTCAGATTAATTTTATAATTTAATTGAATCTATTTGACATGCTAAAATTCTAGCATGTCAAATATTCACGTAATTATTCCTGCTGCAGGTCATGGAAGTAGATTGGGACAATCTATTCCAAAGCAATTTACACGTATTGGGGATAAAACTATTTTAGAGTATGTAGAGGCAGTATTTGCTCGTACTCAAGCCATCGAATCAATTTTCATTGCCCTAAATATAAAAGAAAAAACTATAGCTAGCGGTAATTATCAATTTTCAAATAAAACAACGATTTTATATACCGGTGGAGAAAGCAGGGCACAAACAGTCTTTAATTCTTTGTTAGAAATAAATAAGCAAATTGATGAAAATGATTGGGTGATGGTGCATGATGCTGCCCGAATTGGTATTTCAGAATTTATTATTAATCAATTTATAAAAGAAGTATCTTCTGATAAAGTTGGAGGGATAGCTGCAATCCCAGTTACAGATACTGTAAAAAAAGTAAATAATAAGTTAGAGATTGTAGCCACTGAAAATAGAGATATTTTATGGCTAGCACAAACGCCACAAATGTTTCGTAATAAAATTTTAAAAAAAGCCTTGAAGAATTTTCAAGGAATACCAACTGATGAAGCTGAGGCAGTTGAAGCTTTGGGGTTAAAACCAAAATTATTTAAGGGTAATGCGCAAAACTTTAAAATAACATATCCAGAGGACTTAGTGAGAGCACAAAATGTTGTAAATATTATCAAAGAAGGAAAGTTATGATTAGGATTGGTCATGGGTTTGATGTTCATAGATTTGTTACTGGAAGACCTTGTATTATTGGAGGAGTAACAATAGAACATACTCATGGCCTTGATGGACATTCGGACGCAGATGTTTTATTGCATGCTGTTAGCGATGCATTGCTTGGGGCAGCTGGACTTGGTGATATTGGAAAAATTTTTCCTGATAGCGATCCGGATATTGAAGGTATAAATTCTAGAGAAATTTTAAAAAAAGTTATTAGTATTGTAAAAAAAGAAAAGTTTAAGGTGGTAAATATTGACTGCACAATTATATGTGAACAACCGAAAATACAATCATACTCTAAGGCTATGATTGCAAATATTGCGGAAGATTGTATGTGCTCTAAAAATCAAATTAATATCAAAGGAACCACAACTGAAAAATTAGGTGCATTGGGAAGGGGTGAGGGAATCGCAGCTCAGGCTGTATGTATCATAGAGGCTATCTAATTATATTCCTTGAGAAGGACAAGCACTACACCGCTACCACCGTCATATTTGGGTGCCTCAGCAAAGGCTATCACCTCATCTTTTTGGCACAACCAATTTCGCACTTTTTTCTTTAATACTGGCTCCTTATTAACTGAACCATAACCTTTTCCATGAATGATACGAATACATCGCACTTTTTTTCTTTTACATTCATGGATGAAGTTTACGACATATTCTTTAGCTTCTTCAGATATTAAACCATGCAGATCAATAGTTGCTTGAACAGCCCAAAAACCTTTTTTTAATTTCTTGACGATATCTGGTGAGTGACCGCTTCTAAGGTAGGATGTATTTTCATCAAAATTAAATTCAGGCGAGATGTACTCATCACTCAATGAATCCATTAAAACTTTGTTTTCATCTTCAATAAGTTTTCTTGGAATAGGTTTTGGCTTTTTTGTTGAAACATCAATAGTTTTAGACTTAACCTTTAAAGGATTGACATCTTTTACCGCACTAAGAAAAGTTTCGTCTTTATTTGCCATGAGAAGTCAGATACCGCTCGGCATCAAGAGCTGCCATGCATCCTGTACCAGCACTGGTAACCGCTTGACGATAGATGTAATCTTGAACATCACCAGCTGCAAATACTCCCTCAACGCTTGTGGCAGTAAAATTTCCATTTCGGCCACATTCAGTGATGATGTACCCATTTTCCATATCTAACTTACCTGCAAATATATCAGTGTTCGGTTTGTGTCCGATAGCAATAAATACACCTTGTAATTTTATTTCTTTGATAGATTGGTCTTTATTTGACTTAATTTTAATACCGGTAACCCCTTGTTCATTACCAACAACCTCATCCAATTCTTGAAACAACTCTAAAATTATCTTCCCTTTTTTCACTAGATCATGAACTTTATCCATCATTATTGCTTCAGCTCGGAATTTATCTCTTCGATGAACAATGGTTACTTTGGATGCAATATTTGCTAAATACAGAGCTTCTTCGATAGCAGTATTCCCTCCACCAATTACCGCAACTTCTTGATTTTTATAAAAAAAGCCATCACAAGTTGCACATGCTGAAACACCTTTACCAAGAAAGGTAGATTCACTTTCAATCCCAAGATACTTGGCTGAAGCTCCGGTTGATATAATGAGGGCGTCACAGGTATATTCATCACTGTCCCCAATGAGTTTAAAGGGTTTTTTTGATAATTCACATGTATGAATATGATCAAAAATTTGTTGAGTATTGAAACGTAATGCATGTTTTTCGAAGCGACTCATTAAATCGGGACCCATAACTCCGTCGGCATCAGCAGGCCAATTATCTACCTCAGTGGTAGTCATAAGTTGTCCACCTTGGGCAATACCTGTAATAAGTGTTGGTTTAAGATTCGCACGAGCAGCATAGACTGCAGCAGAATAACCTGCAGGACCCGAACCTAAAATAATTAATTGTGCATGTTTGGCCATATTTAAGAGACTTTCAAAAGGTAAATTTAGTTGCTATTAATTCTAGTAGACACTTGGCAATCAATCAAATGTTTTAACTAAAATTTTTATTTTTTTTGGTTATTGTAATAGTACGTATTTTTTAAAGAACATCCTGATATAATTTGAAATAAATAATTAGGCGTTAAAAAATTGTTAGCAAGCAAAAAATCAAAAAAAATAAGCAAAAAAATTTCACTAAGGGATAATGCGCCACGAATAATGGCAAACAGGATATTTCGAGAGGCCTCTTGGTTTGTATTGCTATTTATTGGGCTTTATATGACTCTCGCACTTGGAACTTACAACCCTCAAGATCCATCATGGTCAAATGCGGTAGAAGCAGGGGTTAAAGTTTCAAATCTTGCAGGAATTTTTGGAGCGTACTTTTCGGATTTTACTCTTTATATTTTTGGCCTTTCTGCATGGTGGTTAGTTTTTTTAAGTCTTTATAGCATCTTTTTAATCTACCCTCGCATTGAAAATGAGGACTATCGAAGCAAACATATTTTGCCAGTTCATTATTTAGGTTTCTTCTTGTTAATATTTTCTTCATCTTCTTTTGAGGCTGGTCATATTATTGCAATAAAAGCAAATTTTCCATCAGAACAAGGGGGTATGTTGGGGGCTATTTCCATTGTTTTTTTGATAGAGAATATCGGTTATATTGGCTCATTAATTTTTTTATTAGTTATTTTTGCAATTGGGTTTAGTCTATTTACAGGCTGGTCCTGGCTAAATATTGCAGAGGGTATCGGAAATTTTTTATGTAACTTAACAAATAAAGCTGCTAATTATTATTATGATTGGCAAGATAGAAAAGAGGGTAAAAAATTTGAGCAACAAAGGTCAAATTTTGTTCAGTCGGAACGAAAAAAACTTGCTAAAAGATCACCTCTTGCAATTCTTGAATCTAAGACAGAAATTAAGGAAAGTGTCAGAGTCATTAGAGAAAAACAAACAAATCTTTTTGGCGACAGTGATGCAGAATTACCTCCCATTCATTTACTTGATGAACCATCGGCTCAATTGGAAAAACAGTCACCAGAAACTATTGAGTTTATTTCTAGATTAATTGAAAAAAAATTATTAGACTTTGGTATCGAGGCTAAAGTTATCTCTGCCCAACCTGGACCTGTGATTACACGTTATGAATTTGAGCCAGCGCCAGGCGTTAAAGGCAGTCAGGTAACAAACCTTGCAAAAGACCTTGCTAGAGCGTTATCAGTTGTGAGTGTAAGGGTTGTTGAAACAATCCCAGGAAAAACGTGTATGGGATTAGAAATACCCAATCCAAATCGACAGATTGTATATTTATCTGAAATTGTGAGCTCAAAGAATTTTGCCGATTCCTCCGCATTATTATCCTTAGTTCTGGGGAAAGATATTTCTGGCAAGCCTGAGGTAGCTGATATTGCGAGAATGCCACATTTATTGATTGCTGGGACCACTGGTTCTGGTAAATCTGTAGCTATAAATGCCTTAGTTTTAAGTTTACTTTATAAGGCCAAAGCAGATGAGGTTCGCATGATACTAATTGATCCTAAAATGTTGGAATTATCTGTTTATGAGGGCATACCCCACCTTTTAACACCAGTGGTAACTGATATGAGTCAGGCAGGTCATGCATTGAATTGGGCGGTAGCTGAAATGGAAAGACGATACAAATTAATGTCTACATTTGGTGTGAGAAATTTGGCTGGTTTTAATCAAAAATTTAATGATGCGGTGAATAAAGGAAATCCATTAACTAACCCATTTTCTCTTAATCCAGAGGATCCAGAGCCATTGGAAGAAATGACACAAATTGTTATTGTTATCGATGAATTAGCTGATCTTATGATGGTAATGGGTAAAAAAATAGAAGAATTAATTGCAAGATTAGCGCAAAAGGCAAGAGCAGCAGGTATTCATTTAGTGCTGGCTACACAAAGACCATCAGTCGATGTTATTACTGGTCTTATTAAGGCAAATATACCAGCCCGTATAGCTTTTCAGGTATCAAGCAAAATTGATTCGAGAACAATCTTGGATCAAATGGGGGCTGAAACTCTTTTAGGTAAAGGAGACATGCTTTACTTACCCCCTGGTACAGGCTATCCCGTAAGAATCCATGGAGCGTTTGTATCAGATGAGGAGGTACATAAGGTAGTCAATTTCTTGAAAGAAAAAGGTGCGCCAAGGTATGAAGATGAAATTCTTAACCCAACAGATAGCTCAATAATGCAATCTGATGGTGAAGGACTTTCAGGAGAAAAAGATCCCTTGTATGACGAGGCAGTTGAAATTGTTTTACGAACAAGAAAAGCTTCAATTTCATATGTTCAAAGGAACTTACGCATTGGCTACAATCGTGCAGCAAGGATCATAGAGGATATGGAAAAAGCTGGATTGGTAACTCCAATGCAAAGCAATGGTAATAGAGAGATAGTAGCGCCTAATAATGATTAAATTTTTTTTAATCATTCTTTTATTTCCCTGGCTATGTTTTGCAGATGATCAATTAGCATTTACTAAACTTGTTGATAACATGCAGACATTAAAGGGTAGCTTTTCTCAAAAAGTAATCGATAGTAAAAATAATGTTATTCAAGATGTGGAAGGTAGTTTTTTGTTTAAAAAGCCAAATTTTTTTAAATGGAACTATGACCGTCCATTTAAAAGTCAAATTATTTGTGATGGAGAGCTTTTATACCTTTATGATCCAGATCTTAAGCAGGTTGTAATTAGTGCACTTCAAAAACTTGGAGGAGTCAGTCCTGCTATGCTTCTTGTAAGTTCCTCGGCAACAGATCATTTTGATATAAAAACATTGGAAAAAGCTAAATTAAAGATTTTTGAAGCTATTCCTAAAAAAATACAAGACTCTACTTTTAAAAAGGTAACAATATATTTTGATGATGCCATTTTATCCGAGATGCATATTTTAGATAATTTGGAACATAGGACTGAGATACATTTTAATCAACTTGAAAGTAATAAGGAAATAAATGAGGGATCATTTCTTTTTAATGTTCCTGAGGATGTTGATGTAATAAAAAATTAAATGGATGATAATCAAGAACAACCTTTAGCAGAGCTATTAAGACCCAAAAATGTAAATGACATTGTTGGTCAATCTGAATTGATGGGTGAGGGACAACCCCTTAAAGTAGCCATAGAATCTGGTAACTTACCGTCCATGATTTTGTGGGGGCCACCAGGTGTAGGAAAAACAACTATTGCTCGTGTTATTGCAAATACCTATGAATCGGAATTTCTTTCAGTATCTGCTGTCTTATCTGGGGTAAAGGAAATTCGTGAAGCTATTGAGCGTGCTAAGTATGCAAAAGAGCAGCAGAACAAAAAAACTATTTTGTTCGTTGATGAGGTTCATCGTTTCAACAAGAGCCAGCAAGATGCATTTCTTCCTCATATAGAATCAGGTTTAATTATTTTTATTGGAGCTACTACAGAGAACCCCTCCTTTGAGGTCAATTCTGCATTATTGAGCCGATGCCAAACTTATTTTTTAAAAGCTCTTAATCAAGAAGATTTATCACTAATTATTGATAGAGCATTATCATATAAAAATAGTCATTCCATCGATCAAGAGGCAAAGATTATGCTATTAAATTATGCATCTGGAGACGCTAGAAGACTTATAAACTTAATTGAAATCGCAATAAACAGGTCAAAAGTTGATGGAAAAAAAGAAATTACTCAGGAGTTAATTAAAAAAATACTTACTGACAAAGCAAGGCGTTTTGATAAGGGAGGAGATCAATTTTATGATCAGATATCTGCGTTGCATAAATCAGTGAGAGGGTCTGACCCGGATGCTTCACTTTATTGGTTATTTAGAATGCTTGATGGGGGTGCAGATCCTCTGTATTTAGCGAGAAGAATTGTTAGAATTGCGATTGAGGATATTGGATTAGCTGATCCACGAGCGCAAACTATGGCACTTGAAGCTTACCAAATATATGAGCGACTTGGCCATCCTGAGGGAGAGCTTGCTTTGAGTAATGCAGTTATTTATTTAGCTATGGCAGCTAAAAGCAATAGTGCTTATGTTGCATACAATGATGTAAAAGCATTTATTAAAAACCAAAATCATCATGATGTACCAATACATCTTAGAAATGCTCCAACAAAGCTTATGAATGATTTAAACTACGGTAAAGAATATCGTTATGCTCATAATGAACCTAATGGGTATGCTGCTGGAGAAAAATATTTTCCTGATGAAGTGGATTCTGTTAAGTTCTTTAAACCAACCGAAAGAGGTTTAGAGAAAAAAATAGGTGAGAAGCAAGAATTTTTAGAATCCTTGGACAAAGAATATAAGAAAAGAAAGTAAAAATTATGATTGATATTAATTTATTAAGAGATGATGTGGCTGGAGTGGCAAACATTCTTCAGAAGCGTGGATTTAATTTGGATACTACAGCTTTCTCAAAGCTGGAAGCATCTAGAAAGAAAATTCAAGTTCGCACACAAGAACTTCAAGAAATTAGAAATGAAAATTCAAAAAAAATAGGCTTGGAAAAAGCAAAGGGTAGTAATACGGATAGCTTAATGAAGCTTGTAAGTGAGACATCTAGTGAATTAAAAGCCCTAGAGGTAGAACTTTCAGAGTTGCAGGAAAAAATTAATGACTTTCTTTTACTAATTCCAAACATACCCCATTCCTCAGTCCCTGACGGAATAACTGAAGAGGATAATGTCGTTGTTAGAGAATGTGGAACAAAAAAAACCTTTGATTTTAAAGTAAGCGATCATGTTGATGTTGGAAAGTTACTGGGCCTAGATTTTGATTTAGGAGCTAAATTATCTGGTTCAAGATTCGTGGTTATGAGAGGGAGTATAGCAAGACTTCACAGAGCTATTTCACAATTCATGCTTGATACCCAAGTTAATGAGCATGGTTATGAGGAATGTTACACACCATTTCTTGTAAACACTGAATCATTAATTGGTACAGGGCAGTTACCAAAATTTGCAGAGGATTTGTTTGTAACAAAAAGAGGCAATGATGAGAGCGATCTATATTTAATCCCAACAGGTGAAGTACCTTTAACCAACCTTGTAAGTAATAGCATACAAGAGGAGCAACATTTACCATTAAAATTTACCGCACTTACCCCGTGTTTTAGGTCTGAGGCTGGATCATATGGTAAAGACACACGAGGTATGATAAGGCAACATCAATTTGAAAAAGTTGAGATGGTCCAAATTAGCCACCCAGATTACTCATATGAAGTATTAGATGAGATGGTTAAGCATGCTGAGAATATCCTATCAAAATTAAATCTTCCATATCGTGTTGTTGAGCTTTGTAAAGGAGATATGGGATTTGGCGCAGCAAAAACTTATGATCTAGAGGTTTGGATTCCATCACAGAATATGTATCGAGAGATATCCTCTGTTTCTAATTGTGAGTCTTTTCAAGCAAGACGAATGAAAGCAAGATTTAAAGGTTCTGATAAGAAAAATACCCTTTTACATACTTTAAATGGGTCGGGTTTAGCGGTAGGAAGGACATTAGTAGCAATTCTTGAGAATAATCAACTAGAGGATGGAAGTGTCACTATTCCGGAAGCTTTAATTACTTATATGGGCGGGGAGAAAATCCTTAAGCTTCCAAAGTAATAGTTTCGATTTGATTGTTTTCGGCTATTAGTGCAATGTTTGCGATGTTCTGAAAAATACCATACTCAACTACGCCAGGTATTTTTGCAATCTCACTGGAAAGATTTTTAAGGTCTTGATATTCAAATTTACAGTCTAAAACATAATTTCCCGCAGATGTAATAGCAAAAGCATCACCAGCATTATTTGGCCTTAAAACACAATTTACAGCCATTTTTTGGATTATTTTTTTAGTTATTTTCCATGCAATTGGCGTAATTTCTATAGGAATTGGGAACTTTTCACCGATTTTAGAGACCATTTTTGATTTATCTCCAATAACTATAAATTGATCACTAGCTTGAG
>MDSZ01255300.1_pt1 | contig 17766 bp, 15 predicted proteins | sample 811201 | NCBI WGS metagenome assembly MDSZ01 (sample SAMN05326647, study PRJNA326480) | marine metagenome | isolation source: seawater | place: Indian Ocean: North | collected 2010
CCATCCTTTTTTCTCTTTTGATGACTGGTTTATAGGATCGACAGTAATAAATAAAGGAGTACCTAAAGAAATATCAAAATTAACACTAACATTTGATTATAATGATATTCAAAGTTTAAAAAAACTTGTTAAAAAATATAAAAATAAAATATCTTGTATAGTTTTAGAGCCATCAAGCACAGAATGTCCTAAAATAAATAATACCGAATCTTCATGTTGTGGAAAAGAAATCTGTACTAGAAATTTTAAAAAAGAAAACCATTTTTTAAAACAAGTCGAGACAGTTTGTAGAGAAAATAAAATAGTTTTTATACTAGATGAAATGATAACTGGCTTTAGGTGGCATTTAAAAGGAGCACAACATTTTTACAATGTAAAACCAGATATAAGTACTTTTGGTAAAGCTATGGCCAATGGATATTCTTTGGCAGCAGTCGCTGGAAGAAGAGAAATCATGGAATTAGGGTCTATCGAAAAAAAAGGAGCTGAAAGAGTATTTTTATTATCCAGTACTCATGGCTCTGAGATGACAGGTATGGCAGCTTTCTTGTCAACTCTCGAAAAAATAAAAAAAAATGATGTTATAAAAAAAAACTGGAATTATGGCATAAAATTAATGAATACTTTTAATACAATGTCAAAGGATTTAAATATAAATGAAAATATTTATATGGATGGAATTGGATGTTCTCCTTTTTATGTTTGTTTAGATAAAAATAAAAAGCAATCTCAAGTTTTTCGAACATTATTTATTCAACAAATGCTTAAATCAAATATTTTAATGCCATGGGTGTCAATTTCATATTCACACAATAAAAATGAATTAAAAAAAACTAAAGATGCATTATTTAAAACATTTGAAGTTTATAAAAATGCATTAAGAAAAGGACCTGAAAAATATGTTACAGGAAGAATTGTTAAACCAGTTTTTAGGAAATATAATTAATGGAGTATAAAAATATAGTTTTAGTTGGTGGATCGGGTTTAATAGGAGAGAGTATTGCAAGATTTTTGATAAAAAAATCAAAAAAAGTTTTTGTTATTGATAAAGTTAAACCAAAAAACAAAGGTCTAATTTATTTTAAATCTTATAAAAGTGATAAAGCAAATATCACCAAAACGCTTAGACAAATTGTTAAAAAAGCCAAGGTTGTTCACGCGATTATTAATTGCGCTTATCCTCTAACAAAATACTCATATCTAAAAGAACAAAAGGTTAATAAAAAAAAACTTTTATTCGAGTTTGATAGTCATTTTGGTTTTTTTTATAACTATACGAAAGTCTATCTAGATTATTTTTTAAACAAAAAGTTTGGTCAAATTATAAATTTTTCATCTATATATGGATCTAGTGTTCCAAGATTTGATATTTATAAAGGAACAAAACTTCATATGCCTCTTCAATACGGAATATCAAAATCTTCAATTAATTATTTGACAAAATTTTACTCTGAAAAATATAAAAGATCTAATGTGAGACTTAATATTATAAGCCCGGGAGGAATATATAATAATCAGGACAAAATTTTTGTGAGAAATTATTCTAAACTTACAAATTCTAAGAGAATGCTAAAACCAGAGGATCTTAACTATGTGATAAACTTATTATTATGCAAGGATAAAATAAAAACAACTGGAAAAAATTTTATAGTAGACCACGGATTTTTAAAATTAAAATAGGAATATTATGGACTTAAAGGATGATGAACTTAAAATTTTAAGAAAAATAGAAAAAATAAAACAAACAAACCAAAGAACATTGTCTAAATCACTAGGTATTAGTTTAGGTAAAGTTAACTATTGTATTAAAGAATTAAAGAAAAGAGGTTTTATAAAAATTGTGAATTTTGAAAAAAGTAATAACAAATTAAACTATATATATTTGTTAACACCAAAAGGAATAAAACATAAAACTAAAGCAATCATGAATTTCATGAAAATAAAAATGAAGGAATATGAAGATCTTAAAAACGATCTCTAAAATATTAATTAAATTATTATTACAATGTTTGAAAAATTAAGTTTAATAATTTCCAAAGAGTATAAAAAAAAACTTATAATTATTTTTTTTATAATGTTTTTTAGTGTTTTTATTGAAATGTTAAGTGTTGGTTTAATATTGCCAATTTTAAATTTAATTTTAAATGAAGATTTTATATCTCAGTATCCCCGAATTTTCGAAATAACACAACAAATAGGAGAGTTTAATTTTATAGCTATATCATTAATACTTTTACTTGCATTGTATGTTTTCAAGACAATGATTTTATTATATTTTCAAATTCAAGTTGCACGAACAGCAACAGATATCGGCCGTCATACATCTGAAAAATTATATAATAAATATTTAAACAATGATTATTATTTTTTTGTAGAAAATAATTCATCATCAATAATTAGAAATACTATTAATGAAACTGCTTATATATTTACTTTTGTCTATCATTTATTTACTTTTTTAATTGAAGTTTTAGTGTTTCTAGGTGTTATTATTGTTTTGTTTTATTTGAAACCACATGAAACAACAATTTTATCATTATTTATTCTTTTAGTTGTAATTGCATATTTTGCTATAAATAAAAAAAAAATAGTTGAGATCTCAAGGTCTAGAATTTTTAATGACGGAGCACGATTAAAAAGTATTCAACAAGGACTATCATCAATAAAGGAGATACAATTGTATAATAAGATAAAATTTTTTCTTAACGATTTTTCAACACCAAATAAAAAATCATATGAGGCTTTAAAAAAATTAAGGATCTTACAGGCAATTCCAAGAGTGCTGCTAGAGCTGATTATAATGAGTTTTTTGGTAATCTTAATTTTTATTTTACATTATAGAGGATTATCATTTTATGAAATGGTTCCAATTTTAGGTCTTTATTTAGCAGCTTTTTTGCGAATACTACCTTCGACTGCAAGAATAATGACCAGTTATCAAGGTGTTACTTATACTCTTAAATCAATAACTATTATTCATGATGAATTCCAGTCAAACAATAATATTTTAAAACCTAAATCTATAGAAAATTCTAAAATATTGAATTTTAAAGAACATTTGGAATTAAAAAACGTTGACTTTAAATATCCTAAAAATGAAAAAGAAATTTTAAAAAATTTGAATTTTAAAATTAACAAGAATTCAATCGTAGGAATAGTAGCAAAAAGTGGCGCCGGTAAATCAACATTGGCAAATATAATTATGGGTATATTGCAACCAACAAAAGGTGAAATTAAGATTGATGGAATTAATATAAATTCTAATATAAGAGATTGGCAATCAAAAGTATCTTATGTTCCTCAAAATTTAAATCTTATCGATGCATCGATATTAGAAAATGTTGCATTTGGTGAACATAAAAATCAAATAGATTTTAAAATTTTTCAAGATGCAATCAAATCCTCAGAATTAACAGAATTTGTTAATTCATTACCAGATAAATACAACACAAATGTAGGAGAAAAAGGATTAAAAATTTCTGGAGGACAAGCTCAAAGAATTGTAATAGCTAGATCATTATATCAGTGTCCAAATTTACTTATTTTGGATGAAGCTACAAATTCTTTAGATTCTAAAACAGAGGAAGCAATTATGGAAACTATTTTTAAACTCAAAGACAAAGAGCAGATGACAATAATTATAATTTCTCATAAAGATGATAATATCAAAAGATGCGATGAAATATTATATTTAAATTAAAACAATGATAATGAAAAAACAAATTAATTCTTTAATAAATAAGCTAAAAAAATTATTTCTTAAACATTATTATCAAGAAAAGTTTAATAGATTATTGGATGTAGTTAATAATCGAATAATAACAGTTAAAATTGAAAAAAATAAAAAAATTATTTTTACAGATAATGGAAAAAGTTCAGGGTTAAGATCAAGGTCTATTTTATTTAAAGAGAAATCAACTATAGAATGGATTGATAGTTTCGATGAGAAGTCATTTTTTTTAGATATTGGAGCGAGCGTAGGAACATTTACTTTATTAGCAGCAATAAAAAAAGAATGTAAGGTTATTTCTATTGAGCCCTCAGCAAGTAATTTTGCAATATTAAACTTTAATATTTTTAGAAATAATCTTAATGATAAAGTTATAGCATTTCCTTTTGTTGCGTCTTATAAAAATGATTTAGATTTTTTCTATAAAACTAAAGTAAGTTTAGATGAGAGCGGAGGATATCCTTACAAGGAAGTTGACCCTAGAGGTATAAAAATTTCGTCTAAATATAAGCAGGGAGTTGTTTGTTTTAAAATTGATGATTTAGTAAAAAAATTTGGTTGTCCTGATAATATAAAAATAGATGTTGATGGAAATGAGTTTGAGCTTTTAAAAGGTATGTTTGATACTTTAAAATCAGGAAAGCCAAAATCAATTATGATAGAATTAAACGAAAATTTAAATCACTATCAAGAAATTTTAAATATTTTTGAGACAAATAATTATAAAATTAATCATAATCTTACATCTAAAGCCGATGTATCAAGAAAAAAGGGTGGAATAATTTATAATCATTATTTTTTCAAGCATGGTTAAATTTTATATGATGGTAAAAAAACAAATAAAAGGATAAACAAACTAAAATGAATAAAATAACTATAATAGGTGGTTGTGGATATTTAGGTAAACATATTGTTTCTCAAGCAGCATTAGACAAAAGAAATAAAATTCAAGTAATTGATTTGATTATTAAAGATCAGATTAAAAGTAAAAACATAAAATATGTAAAAGCAGATATTAAAAATTATTCAAGTATCAATAAACTACTTAAATCTCAAGATTATGTTATTCATCTTGCGGGGATAGCCGATCTAGATAAAGCAAATAGCCAACCATTGAAGACATATGAGGAAAATATAAAAGGAACTATTAACATTCTAGAATCTTGTTTAAAAAATAAAATTAAAAAATTTGTATTTTCAAGCACACTTTATGTGAATGGTGAACATGGAGGCTTTTACTCATGCAGCAAAAAAGCTTGTGAAAATTACATTAAAGAATATGAAAGAAAATATAAATTAAATTTTTTAATACTAAGATTTGGTTCTTTATACGGAAGTGGCTCAGATATGAATAATGGACTGCATAAAATTATATTTAATTCACTTAAAAAAAAAAAAGTTTCATATGAAGGTAATCCAGAGGCATCTAGAGAATACATACATGTAGAGGATGCGGGTCGAGCCACAATAGATCTAACTTTACAGAAAAATTTAAGAAATCAGAAAATTAATATTTCAGGTCATAACACTATTAAAATTACTGAGTTATTAGAAATGATTAAAGAAATAACACAAATTAAAGGTAAGATAAAATTCTTAAATAAAAAACAATCAGGGCATTACGTCAGAGTGCCTTATACTAGTGAAAAGATTCCAAAAAAATATATAATAAATCCGAGCATAGATTTTCCCGAGGGATTAAATAATCTCATAAGACAAATAAAAAAAGAGATTTAGGAGAATGTGAATTATTAATTATTATTAAATTAACCTAATTTTGATTTTTGAAGAGATAAAATTATATTTATAAGAAAGTTGGCTATTAAATGCTTCAATTAAGAAATGCAAACTTAATAAAAATTTTATTTTATTTTATTTGTTTAATTCCTTTTTTATTAGTTTCAGGCCCATTTCTACCTGATTTTGCATTAAGCTTCGTCTCTTTAATTTTCATTATCTTAGTTATCAAAGAAAAAAAATGGAACATTCTAAATGATATTTATGTTTATTTTTTTTTAATATTTTTTATTTTTATTAATATTTCAGCTTTCTTTTCAATTGATCAATTTCAATCATTTAAATCAGTACTATTTTATTTTAGATTCGTCATTTTTTTTGTAGCGTTTAATTATATTTTTAAAAAAATCAACAAATCAGGAAATATTTTTTTTAATTTTTTATTTGTTTTATCTTTAATTGTAATTTTTGACTCTTTACTGCAATATTTCTTTGGTTTTAACATATTAGGGATGGAACAAATCAAAGAAAAAAACTCAGTACTTTCCCAGGGACATGGCGATAGAGTAACTGGTCTTTTTGGTAAAGATGAAGTTTTAGGAAGTTTTTTATCAAAACTATTACCAATTCTTCTTGCATTTTATTTTTTTATTAAAAAAGATAAAATAAACACTAAATTAGTCTTATTTATTTTAACTATATTTTTGTTATCGACCTTTATTTCAGGTGAGAGGGCAGCTTTTATTCAAATTTTAATTTTTACTTCAATATTTTTTATCCTTGTAGATTTTAATCAAAAGAAAAAAATTCTTTTTGTTTTTTTATTGTTTGCATCATTTATCATCATATCTGTTATTTCTTATGATAGTGATAAAAAACTTCGAATGATAGACTCTGTATATAAAAATTTTAAACAAGGAAACATTTTTTCTCAATATCATCAAAGTCATTATATAACTGGATACAGAATGTTCGTGGATAAACCAATATTAGGTCATGGACCAAAATCTTTTAGATTAATGTGTAATAATAAAAAATATAATTATAACGAATATTCCTGTTCTACTCATCCACATAATACATACATTCAACTTTTATCAGAAAATGGAATAATTGGATTCTTACCAATATTGTTTTTATTTATTTATGTGTGTTTTATGTTAGCAAAATATTTTTTAATAAAAATTTTTAAAAAAAAAAATATTTATGAAAGTCATATTGTAATTATATTAATAGGATTATTTGTTTATTTATGGCCAATATCCCCTAATGGAAACTTTTTTAACAATTGGTTAAGTATTTTATTTTTTCTACAAATATCTACTTTTAACTATTTTAAAAAAAATTAACTAATAAATTCTTTTTTTAATATTTTTTTAATAGAATTATAAATTTTTAAATAAGATCCATTTATTTTTAACTTATTTATTTCGTTCAATTTATTTATTATTATTTTATCTTGATATGAGAACTCCTTTATTGCAAATATATTTCTATTAATTTTTAGTATCTTTTCTTTTCTGCTAATTAGCTGTTCATGCATTTTCTCTCCCTTTCTTAGACCAATTTCTTGTATTCTAAATTTAAAATCAGGGTTATTTATTTTTTTTATTTTTATTAAATAATTAATTATGTCAATAATTTTAATTTGCTTTCCCATATTTAATATAAATGTTTTATTCTTATTTTTAAGATTGATCGTCTCTAAAACAAGGGAGCAAGCTTCTTTAATAGTCATAAAATATCTCGTAGCATTTAAATTGGTAATTGTGATTATTTCATTGTTATTTATTTGATCAATAAATGTAGGGACAGCTGAACCAATACTCCCAAAAACATTTCCAAATCTGACTATGTTTATTTTAATTTTAGAATTTATACTTCTGTAATGTGAAGCTATTATCTCAGCAAATCTTTTTGAAACCCCCAAAACACTCAAAGGACTTGCCGCCTTATCGGTTGAAATTAGAGTAAAATTACAATTGTTTTTTGCAGCATTTTCTAAGACTGACAAAGTTCCAAAAATATTATTATTTATTGCTGCTACTATATTTTTTTCTAAAATATTTACATGTTTATAGGCTGCTGCATGAAAAATGTGATGTATCTTTTCTTGGTTAATTATTTGATCAACAAAACTTTTATTGTTTATATCATTTAAAACAAATTTAGTTTTTTTTAATCCTAAATTTCTTAATTTAAAAAGTGCAATTTCAGAATTATCTAATGCAATAGTTTTTTTAGCTCCCAAACTTTCGATTTGCCTACACAATTCCGAACCAATTGATCCCCCAGCACCTGTTACCAATATGCTTTTATTTTTAATTGAAATATTTTTTTTATTATGATTAATTTCTTTTCTACCAATCACATCCTCTATCCCAAGGGACATGGCATCATTTAAACTTATTTTATCGGATATTAATTTTTTTTTTGTTGGTATATAAATTATATTTGAGGAAAAAATTCTTAATTTATCTTTTATTTTATTTAAATTATATTCATCCAGGATTGACATTGAAATTATTATCGTTCCTAATTCTTTTTCATTTGAGAGTTTTTTGAATTCATTAAAAGATATTATTTTTGTTCCTTTGTAATATTTTCCTTGAATCTTTTTTTTGTCATCAATGAAAAATAATATTTTTTCTTTAGTCTGAGAAAGCTGGTCATGTACTTGACGTCCAACATTTCCTGCTCCGTAAATTATATAGCTATTATTAATGTCTTTATAAGTATTTTTATATTTATATCTTTTTAATCGACCACTTATTTTCTTTTTATAATTATTTTTTATATAACTATCCAAACTTGTAAAATTCTTATACTTAATTTCGTTTATTAAAGAAAAATTATTTGCAATTGAGTTTCCAACTTGATCTTTATTTTTTTTAAAATTAATTAGTTTTTTAGGAAATTTAACAAAATCCAAAATATCATTTATTTTTATACCATAACCAGTACCCAAATCATAAATTTTGTTTTTACTTTTAATTTTTAAAAGAGTTTTAATAATATTAACTACGTCATGAATATAAATAAAATCCCTTAAACTTTGTCCATTATTATCAATTGTAATTTTTTTTTTATTTTTTAAGCAATAAAATATTTTCCCAATAATAGAAAAATCATCACTTAATCCTGAATACATATTAAAAATTCGCAAAATACAAAAATTTATTTTTTTTCTAGAGCAAAAATTATTTATTAGATTTTCGTTTAGGAACTTAAATGTAGATGAAAATTTTCTATTTGCTAAATCTTCAAAATTATTAACGTTAATACCATATACAGAAGCAGAGCTAGTATAAATTACCTTTTCAATTTTATTATTGAATATATTTAGAACTTTAATTGTTGATATTAGGCTCAGATTTGCAAACTCAAAGTAATTTTTTTCATTTAATGTGCTTAATTTTTTTGATGGAAAAAAATTATTAAAAATTAAATTGACTTTCTCCCCCCTTTTTAAAGATGAAGTTACATCCCTACATACACTTTCTATATTTTCATCCCTTGCCGATATTATTTTAAAAATAGATACTTTTTTTTTTAAAACAGTTGTTAAATTTGAATTTTTTCCGATTATTATGTTTTTCATTTGATATTAAAGATAATAAATCTTAATCAAGACATGATTTTATATTATATAGAGTTTAATTAATCAAATGTTTAAAGAGTTAGACGTAATAATACCTACTAATAAAAAACTATCATATCTTAAAAATTTAATTTTTCAGATTAATAATCAAAAAGGCAATTTAAAAATTAATATTTTTCTAATGCATCAAACCGCAAAAAAGGAAGATATACCAAATTTTTTAATACAAAAAAACATCTACTATAAAAGAATCTTACTACAAAACTTATCGAACGCCAAGAATGAGGGTCTTAAAATGTCAAAATCTAAAATAGTAACTATAATTGATGATGATATTATCATTTCAAATAATTATTTTTATGAGGGTATCAGAATTTTAAAAAATAATAATTATGATCTTGTTTTTTTTAGAATAAATAAATTAAATTCTAATATTCCGCTTACAAGAAATATGAAAAATTTTGATCAAATTATAAATTATAATAATGCAGGTTGCTGTTTATCATCAGCCATGTGGATAAAAAAAAAAAATAATTACTTAATTAAATTTGATAAAAATTTTGGTCTTGGTGGCAGATATGGCAGTGCAGACGAAACAGATTTTATTTATAGGCATCTTCACAAAAAAAAAAAAATTAAATATATTTCAAAAAGTCTTATTTATCATCCATGGGAATTTGATGACCTAAAAAGCTTAAAAAGTATTTTTATTAAATTTTTTTCATATGGGGTAGGACAGGGAGCGTTATATAAAAAACATCTTATGAAAAATAAAATATTATTTTTTTATTTATTTTTTATATCTTTAATAAAATCTTTAGTAGGAGTTGTAATTTATACTATTTATTTTAAATATAAAAATATAATAAAATATTTTGCAATGTTTTGTGGTAAAATACTTGGCTTTAAAAAATTTAATAAAATTGACTAAAAAAAAATTAATATCTGTAATATTTCCTATTTATAATGCATCAAATTATATAGATGAAAGTTTAACAAGTATACTTAATCAAACATATAATAATTTTGAATTAATTTTAGTTAATGATGGTTCTACAGACGATAGTTTAAAAAAATGTAAAAAATATCAACAAAAAGATAAAAGAATCAAAATTATTAATAACGAACATCAAGGTCTTACAAAATCATTAAATGATGGAATAAAATCATCTTTGGGTACGTTTATTGCAAGACAGGATGCGGATGATATATCTAAAAAAGATAGATTTGAAAAACAAGTAAATTGGTTTTCATTCTCAAATAAAAGAGTGTTGTGTGGAACAAATGGTTTTGTAGTTTCACCAAATGGAAAAATAAAACAAAATAAAGTTATTTCTTTTGATCATAATAAAATAATAAATAAACTTAGATACACCAATTGTTTTATGCACACTTCAGTGATGTTTTTAAAATCAGCAGGCAAGCAATTTAATTTTTACAATGAAAATTTAAAGTATGCCCAGGATTATGATTTGTGGTGGAAATTAAGTACTTTAGGAGAAGTAGGAAATATCCCTGATAAACTAGTTACTGTTAAAAGACTTAAAGATTCAATTACTTTAAATAAAGCGAACGAGCAAACTACAGACTTTATAAATTCATCAGCAGAATATTTCATACATAGAAATACTAAGTTAAAAGTAGAAAAATTGAAAAAAACTGAACATTATGATGTTAATTTACATAAAAAAATCATGCAATTTTTTTATAATGATAGCTTAGATAATAAGGTCAAATTTAATGATTTAACACTAAAGGAAAAGATAATTTCTATAAATTACTTGAGTTTATATATGAGAAAAATTTCGAAATTTTTGAAAAAATGAAAATATTATTTCTGACAAAATACTTTCCCCCAGAGCATGGTGGAATAGAAACTTTAACAAAAGGTTTATGTGATTTTTATTCTAAAAAAAACAAAATAATTGAAGTTTGCGCTTTTTCAAAAAAACAAACGTATGTTTATAAATTTAAAAATTATAAAGTTAATTTTTTTAAGCCCAATTTTGAAATTTTTTCAACTCCTTTCTCGATACAAATGTTTATTTATGTCTTTAAAAACTCTTATAAATTTGATTATCTTCATCTTGTTACCCCCAACCCTTGGCCAACTTTTTTTCTTTTTTTTATAAAGTTTAAAAATTTAATTATTAGTTGGGGAAGCGATATAATAAATCAAAAAATACTTAAATTATTTTTAAATTTTTTCCAAAATTCTTTACTTAAAAAATCAAATAAAATTATATGCCTTTCAAAAAATTATTTAAATCATTCAAATGACTTGAAAGAATTTAAACAAAAAATTCATCTTATACCTCCATTATTAGAAAAAAATATAAAAAATAAAAAATATAATACTAAAAAAAAAAAATTTAAAATCTTATCAATTGGACGTTTAGTTGATTATAAATCACATGATTTAGCGATTGATGCAATTAAACTGCTCCCAGAAAATTATTATTTAGATATTATTGGATCAGGAAAATTATTAAATAAATTAGAGTCAAAAATATTTAAACTTGAAATTAATCATAGAGTTAGAATTTTACAGAATATAAGCGAGAGAAAAAAAAAAAGAATTTTAAAAAATTCAGATATCTTTTTAATTTGCTCAAAATCCAGGGCGGAGTCTTTTGGGATTGCAATTCTAGAGGCTATAAGTTTTGGCTTACCATTGATAGTATCAAACGTGAAAGGTTCAGGAATGTTAGATATGATTTCTAATAATTTTAATGGATACTTATTTAAAACCAATTCATATATTGATTGCTCTAATAAAATTAAAAAAATTTCTTCTAGTTATAAAAAATTGTCATCTTTTTCAAAAAATTCAATAAAAATATTTGATAGAAATTTTTCTAGAAGAAATATTGAAAAAAAATTATTGAAAGTTTATTCGAAAAACTAATTTTTTTTAAATAACCAAAAATAAAATATTATATAAATAAAACCAAATATAAATATGTTACAAATTAAAATATATTTAAAATTATAGAATTGAATAGAAATAAGCCCAAATATAAATACAAATATATTGATTATTAATCCACTAAATATACTTGCTAAATCTGAATTAATTTTTTTTTTATTTTCTAAATAATTTTTCAATAATTGATGTAAGTGTCTTCTATCTGGATTTAATGGATTCTTTTTAAAGTAAAGTTTTCTAATAATTGAAAAAAAAACCTCAAATGCTGGGTAAATTAATATACAAGCATAAACGTATGGAAATGAATAATCTTTGATGATTGTTTGATTAATTATCATTAATCCTACTATTGATGCTAGCAAATATGATCCAGAGTCACCAAGGAATAAATTTTTTCTGATGTTTTGGATCAATAAAATTATTAATATTGGTATTAAAATCAAAAAAGTATCTAACGCGATTTTTTGATCTAAAATAAAAAAAATAAAATAGTAAAACAAAACAATACTGAATATTGTGTGTAAAATTACTAAACCATGTACTCCATCTATAAAATTATAGCCATTAATTAATATTATTAAACAAATTGTGGTAAATAAAATAGCTATAAAAATATTACTATCTAATAAATCATTAATTGTTTCAAAGTTAAAGTCAAGAATGTAGATATTTGTTTGAGATAAATAAATTATGGATACTAGAGAGATCAAAATCAATCTAAAAACCGCACTTAAATTCTTTAGATCTGACATTAATCCTATAAATAAAATTAACATACTTAAAATGTTAAAAACATTAGTATCAATCATTTCTGGAAATACTAAATATATTGAACAAATGTATGCAAAAATAATTAATCCTCCTGAGGTAAATATTTGATTTTCAAATTTTTCTTTATGAATTTCTGAAGGATTATAAATTAAAAATTTAGTTTTAAGACAAAAGTAATTAATTAATAATGTTAAAATAATAGAATATATAAAACATCCTATCATATTGCCTATAAACATTTTTAAGAAAAATTCTTTATATCCTCAATTGCCATTAATTTTACAAGCTCTTTAAAATTTAATGAAGGTTTCCACTTTAATTGTTTTTTTAATAAGTTAGGATTTCCAAGTAAATAATCTACCTCGTTGGGCCTATAAAATTTTTTATTAATTTTAATTATTATTTTATTATTTTTTTTTATTTTTAATTTTTCATTTTCTTTTTTACCAGACCAATAAGCATCAAATCCATAATATTTCACAGCTTCGTTTATGAAATCTCGTACTGAATGTGTCTTTCCAGTGGCAATAACATAATCTCTTGGGGTTTTCTGCTGAAGACCTAACCACATTGCGTAAACATAGTCTTTAGCATATCCCCAGTCTCTCTTTGCATCTAGATTTCCGACTTCCAAGCAATTAATTTTACCACTTTTAATTTTAGCTAAGCCACTAGTGATTTTTCTAGTAATGAATTCTTCACCTCTTAATGGTGACTCGTGGTTAAAACAAATTCCACTTACTCCAAAAATATTATAAGCTTTTCTATAGTTTACCGTCATATAGTGAGCAAATAATTTTGATATTGCATAAGGACTTACAGGGTTAAAAGGTGTATTTATATCTTGTGGAGATTTCAGAACGTCACCAAACATTTCAGACGAAGAAGCTTGATAAAACTTTGGTTTTTTTTTTAAATTCTTTATTACTTCTAATATTCTTAGCACTCCAATACCTGTAACGTCTGCAGTGGTTATAGGGTTAGAAAAAGAAGTAGCTACAAATGATTGTGCAGCCAAATTATATACTTCATCAAATTTATATTTATTAAAAATTCTAATTATATGGTTTATTTCTCCAAGTTCAAAATCTTCAATTTCAATTTTTTTTTCTATTCCAAGCTTTCTCAGTCTCCATTTATCATCTCTTGCTGATCTTCTGTCTGCACCGATTACTCTATAGTTTTTTCTTAATAATAAATCCGCTAAATAAGCTCCATCTTGACCACTAACGCCAGTTATTAAAGCAATTTTTTTCATTTTTTTTGATTTACTATCATTATTTTTAGGAAATTTTAACTTCAATTTAATAAATTACTTTAAACCATTTAAAATTTTTTAAACGCTTATTAGCATATAATCCATATTTTATATTATTTTTACCTATTTTTCTAATTTGCAATTTTTTTTCAGGAGGAAAAGGGAAATTAATGAATTTGTAATCATCATTTCTATTAAATTCATTTTTAATTCTATTAATATTTTTTACATTATAAATCAAACAAAGAGTCAATAGAAAAGATAAAATAATTTTTTTATTATAAATAATTTTCTGATCAAAATTTGAAAAAGGTATCATTAATGAAATAAAAAAACTGACAATTATTGCAGAACCAAATCTTAATTGAGGCATTAGAAAGAACCAAATTAATAATGATGTAAAACAAGAAAAAATAAAATAAATATTTTTATTTATAAATGTAAACTTTCCTTTGATACAAATAAATATAAGAAACAATAATGGTATAAGTATAAACTCGAAAACTTTATAAAAAAAATGTATCTTAAACCAGTTACTAAACCAATTTCCAAATTTTAAATATTCATCTGGATTATTAAATAATTGTTGGTGATAAAATCCTTTGGTCCATAGTTCAACATGATTTGAATGATTAGCTACTCTATCAAAATCGATTTTCCAAGAAATTAAATCATGATTTATACAACTTAATTCTATAAAATAAAGTAGACATCCACTCCTCAAAAAATTTTCTGAAATAAAAAAAACAATTAAAATATAGGACAAAATACTCTCTTTAGTAAAATTAAAATTATAAGATTTGTTTTTAAAAAAAAAGTAAAAAATAATTGGTAAAAAAAATAAGGAAGTTATTTTAATTGTAATTGCGTAAATAAATAAAAAAAAGGTTATTCCAATAAAATTATTTATTTTTTTATCATGTGATAATAAAAATATTATGAGTAAGTAAATTAATAAAAAATTTGCAATGTAGTCATACCCAAACTCTGAAAATCTTGAAATTTTAATCATTATTAATGTTAAAATCATTAGACAAATTATTGATGATTTTTCTTTAAAAAAAAACGTAAGATAAAATAGTAAAGCAATTAAATTTATATATACAAGGTAGATAGGAATAAAAACATAATTAAAATTTATAATAGGTAAGTAAAATATTTTTTGAGTAAATGAAAAAAATGATGTTGATAAAACATGTATATCCTCAACATTTCCAATTCCTATAATTGGACCATGATTTGTTATTTGTTCGATAAAGTTGAAATGATATGACCAATCTTCATGAAGTTTTGATATTAGTAAACCTGAGAAAAGTATTAAATGAATAAACAGATATTTAACAAGTAATTTTTTATTAGTTTTGTAATCAAAAAAAAATAAACCAAACAATAATATTAAAAAATTTAAGGAAGAATTTTTAATGTTCAAGTAATAAAAAACAAAACCAATTACATTTAAAAAAATTAAGCCAACAAAAAAGTTTAATGAATTTTGTAGATAAGTATCTTTAAAATTATTTAATCTTATTAAATTTCCATAACCTATAAGAGAAATAAAAAATAAAAAACTTAATAAAAAAAAAATAATTGTATTAAAAATCATTTAATTGAAACATATTATAAATAAAGGTAAAATTCATAAATATAAAGATAATTAATTTATTTAAGATAGTTTTTATTGTTAAATTATTTAATTTGTTGATATTTAATATTTAATTTGTTGATATTTTAAGTATTAAAACTTTTAAAAATTATAATTTAAAAAATTTATGCATGATTAAATTAGGAACAAATTTCAATCCTTTTAGTGAATTTTCACATTCAGGACCAAATGTTTTTTTGAAAAGATTATTTTTAGACTTTAAAAAGAATAAATCATTTATAACAAAATCAGGTTTACTACCAAATTTTGATGTCGGTTTATATTTAATTAAAAAAGGGAAGTATGATTATAATAAACCTTTTTTTCTTAGGAATGGAGGTATCCATTTTGACTCTAAAGATACAATAGGCGGCAAGAGAATAAATGATCAGATTTTTTCATCTGCTGAAAAATCTAAAGGTATAATATTTATTTCTGAATTTTGTAAAAAACTTTTTTTTAAATTTTATAATATGAAAAGTAAAGTTCCAACTACAGTAATTCATAATGCTGTTCCTCTAAATAAGTTTAATCCCGAGGGAGTAAACTACAGAGAAAATTTAGGATTTTCGAATAAAGATAAAATTATAATTTCTTCTGCAAATTGGCGAAGACATAAAAGACTTGATGAGACAATAAAGTTTGTGAATATGATGAATTCTAAATTTAACAATATCTTTAAATTAATTGTATTAGGAAAAAATAATTTAAAAATTAAAAATAATAACATTTATTTTACTGGTGAAATTTCACCAGACTCATTACCAGCTTGGTATAGAACAGGAGATATGTTTTTACATTTAGCGTGGATCGAACCAGGAGGGAATACTCAAATTGAAGCTATGGCGTGTGGTTTACCAACATTATGTTGTAACAATGGTGGAATTGTTGAGACAATAAAATCTAACAATAGTGGAATAGTAGCAAATACAGATGAAGAGTATGATTTTAATGAAATTGATTTTTATAATCCTCCAGAACCAAATTATATTAATTTAGAAAAAAATTTAATTGAAATATTTAAAAATTTAAATGAAATAAAACAAAATATTAAATATGAAAATCTAGACATTAGAAATGCTTCAAAAAAATATGAGCAATTTATTAAAAAAAATATTTGAAAAAATATCCTATATAAAAAGATATCTTTTAATTCAGCTAAATGTTAATTTTGGATACCCATATCATTATTTTGGAAAAAAAATTACTGCTTCGAAAGAGACCTATCTTGAAATATATGCCTCGTCTAAAAATAAAACTTTCCCTATTATTGATGAGTTTGAAAAAAAATACGAATTTAAAATTGATAAATCTTGGTTAAATGATTTAGCTTTACATACGCAGGTTACAATTAAGAAATCAAAGATTAATTATCAACATGGAAGAATTTTATATTCTTGTTTAGCTAAATATCTCAAAGAAAATGATAATGTAAATATTTTAGAAACTGGAACTTCTAAAGGTTTTTCAGCATTATGTATGTCTAAAGCATTAAAAGATCTTAATAAAAATGGAACAATTTTAACAATCGATATACTGCCTCATGATTTTAAAATGTTTTGGAATTCAATTGACGATCATGAAGGACAAAAAACAAGAAAAGAATTATTAAGCAAATGGGATTCTTATTTAAATAATATAAATTTTTTAACTGGTAAATCAGAAAAAATTTTAAAAAAACTTCAAATTGAAAGAGTAAATTTTTGTTTTCTAGATGCAGTTCACAAACTTAAAGATTTAAAGTTTGAGTTTGAATTTGTTTCAAAACGACAAAGTGCAGGCGACTTAATAATATTCGATGATGTAACAGAACAAACATTCAACGAAGTTGTTGAATTTGTAAAAAATCTTGAAAGAAAAAAAAATTATAAAATTACATATCTTAATTCCTCTGAAGAAAGAGGATACGCAATAGCTGAAAAACTTTGAAAATAACTAATTTGCTTAAAAAATAATTGTAATTATTTGTTTACAATTGCTTTTTTTTTGATATTTCTTACGTGCCTGGTGATTATTGCGAAGGGGAAATACCCGATCCCATTCCGAACTCGGAAGTCAAGCCCTTCAGCGCCGATGGTACTTTGTCTTAAGATATGGG
>MDSZ01142496.1_pt1 | contig 17764 bp, 24 predicted proteins | sample 811201 | NCBI WGS metagenome assembly MDSZ01 (sample SAMN05326647, study PRJNA326480) | marine metagenome | isolation source: seawater | place: Indian Ocean: North | collected 2010
AAATTCATATTTTGAGTGTGCAAGACTAAAATCTAGTCCTCCAAATTTACCCTGAATTCCTAGACCATAGTAAATATCATTTCCATCATCATCTATGTTTTCAGATGAAGTACCTGTTGCAACGCCTAATGTTACATCCCATATGTTTACTCCAAGTTTTCCATACAGTGATAGGTTTTCACTCAACTTATATTTAGGGTTTACCCCTATAAGATATGCATCACCCTCCATTGTAATGGTTGCAGTAGTATTGAATTCATAAGTTGTACCTTCATAAGTAAATTGATTACCTGAAGCACCAGCAAGGCTTGCTTCACCAAAGTCTTTATATCCTAGTTCGATATCAAGATTATCGTTAAGATGAACACCGACAAGTATGGCATAACCATTATCAGTCTCATCTAACACAGCACCAGAGACAATAGTAACGCCAGTATCCCACTCATTATCACTAAATTCATAACTCAAAAAATATTTAGCTTGTGATTGATCTAAACCACCTGAAAAAACTGTAGAATTCATAAATAGCGCAACAGCTACAATCAAAAGATTTCTCATAATAACCATCTCAAAAATTGTGTATTTTACTATAACTAAAAGTCTGTTTTAATTCAACTAAGGCCAATCTATATGTCACGCGTTATAAGAAAACAGGAACAATGTATGTAAAAACACTGGCTAATACAAACAATAGAACTGAAAAGGTATAAATTTGATTTGTTCTTTTTCGAGTTTTCATACAGGTATCTTTTAAAGACGGATCTGTTGGACAAGGCTGTAAGGATGATTTTCTTATTAAGATGCCAGCACATAACAAGAATACTAAAGTAAAAATAGATATGTATATTTTATATTTAGAGATTAGTATTAGTTCAGGAAAAATATTTACTATTGAAGCTAAAGTCGCTCCTGCACCAAGAGCAACAAAAATCGCTGGCAAAGCACAACATATCAATGTTGATGATGACGCTAGTAAAGCTAGAAAACCTAATTTGTTTGATTCTTTGCTTTCAAGCACAGCTTATAATATTTTTTTGATTGTAACTTTGGTCGCGGTTTGACCATTTGATAAAAATATATTCTTAATCTCTTCTACGTCTATATTTTTTGTGTTTGTATAAGCAATTAGAACTTTTCCTGTCTCTAAACTTACATTCACTTTTTTCACTAACTTGTCTTCATAAAAGGTTTTTTCTATACCTCTTGCACAAAAGTCACAGACCATACCATTCACATCTATAATTGCTACTTGCGCATCGATCAAATTCGCAACAAATGCATCATACATTTTATTATTGACATCAGTCATGTCTGATTGATTATCAAATTTTGTATGATTATGTTCTATATGGTTATGGCTTCCATGATTATCCATTGCAAAAGCCCCACTAAATGTAAGTAATAATACAAGTGTTAATAAATTTTTCATATGTTTAATATATCAAAACCTTAGCATATAGTGAATATCCCAGTGTGAATTTTTGGTCCCAATTTCAATTAAAAAATCACCTTTGAATATTTTTATAAATGGATAAGTATCCCAACTATTATTTATAGTTTCTTTTTTAGTTTTCATCATTATCCAAGTATGTAACTCATTGTATTCACCTAAGTAAGGTGCAATTCCAGCTTGAAGTTCCATTTCTGAATAATCTTTATTATTTGTATGATTGTTAACATACGAAAAAGCAGTAAAAATTCTTCTTGTCTCCCAATCACCGTGTAAACCGTAATAAAACTTTTCAATATCTTCAGTTGATAAAGACGCTGTAAAATATAAATTTCTCTGAGATGTTTTTGTATTTTTTCTATTTAATAAGTATGTTGTCCTCACGCTCAAATATCTATCATCAAAGTGCTTGTCATCAATATACTCTGCACCAATTGAGTACTTATATGTTGGTGAGTAATGATAATAATATGAAGATTTCATAACATTAGTTTTGTACATGAGCGTAGAGCCTCCTGACCAAGAGACTGGTCTTGCGACTATCTCACCAAAAAATGTCAAGCATATAGTAAAAAGAAGTATTCTATTAAACATTTTCATCTATATATTATACATAAACCATTGCTGCCATATGTAAACAAATATTTATATTCATGCTATAATTCTGAAAAATGGAAATAGATAAACATCACGAACGCACACTCCATCATCATGAACATCATGAACATCATGAACATCATAGTGATGGCGTATGTCATCAATGCGGAAAGATACATTCCGTATTCTTCATAAAAGAGCATCATTGCTTAGAGGAGACATTATCTACATTCTTTAGACATCTTATCGAACAGTCAACACCTGTTCCATTCCAAACACGCGCACCCCCTAGTATTTAATTTATATATCTAAAAATAAATAAATTTACTAGGAGAATCTAATGAAGACATATAAATTTATGCCATTTCTGCTATTGATTGGCATAATCAACGTAAAAGCGGATAACCTTACTCCGCTAGAAATTAATTCCTCACTTTTATCTAATGATATCGATGAGACTAGCCAGCCAATTACCATTTTGGATAGGACAGATATTCTGCCGAATAAAAGTTTGGGTGAAAATATTGGTATGATACCGGGTATATCTAATTCTGATTATGGCCCCGCTGTTGGTCAACCTGTAATTCGAGGTCTTGGAGGAAACAGAGTTAAATTTTTAATGAGTGGACAAAGTGTAAATGATTTAAGTTACTTTAGTGCGGATCATCCAATTCAAATAAATCTAGATAATGCAAATCATATTGAGATTCTAAAAGGACCATCATCTCTGTTTGGTTACAGTGGAACAACTGGAGGTGTAATCAATGTAATTTCAGACAGCATCACTGATAGATTATATGACGAGGAAAAAATTAAAATTAGTAGATCATTTGGAAGTGCTAGCGAAGGATATTCAAATAATTTTCTATTCAAAAAGAACATGGGTAACGCAAGTCTTTTTATTTCATATGATAAAAAAGATTACCACAACTATGATTTAGCTGAAGGGTCTTTGTATGAAGAAGGCGCTTTAAAGCATAACCTGGCTAACTCAGATGTTGCAGATAAAAGTGCATTGTTTGGATTATCTGTTCTAAGAGAATGGGGTTATATCGGTTTTTCCTTTGAGGATACAAAAGGTACCTATGGTATTCCTTATCATGCTGAAGAAGAGGAGGAGGAAGAAGAGGAAGGAGAGCACAGAATCTTTAGTACCCACAAAACAGATAACTATAAAATAAAAGGAAGAATTGATAGTCTTGCTTTTGCAAATTCTCTTGACTTTAGCTTTGGAAATTCCAATTCATCAATTAAAGAACACGAAGAGGATGGCAGTTTTAAGTTGCTTAACAATAATTCTATGTCTACTTCTTTAAAGTTTAACCTTGATGATGGAAATATTAAAAAAAGGTTAATGATATCTTATTTACATGCAAAGTCACCAATGTCATCAGGGGCATATATCCCGACATCTGAAAGCTATGAGAGATCTATAGCTTATTTCACGACCTTAAATGCAATTGGATATGATATCGATTTTGTTACTAGATATGACAACAATGAACGATCCACTGCAAGTAAGAATTACGAAGATTCTGCGTTTAGTCTTTCTCTAAATTCATATAATAAATTAACAGATAATTTATCATATAATCTAGGATACTCTCATGTATCGAGAAGTCCAACCATGGCCGAACTGTATGCTGACGGAAAACATGGCCCGACAAATAGATATGAAAAAGGCGATAATAATCTAAACAGAGAGGTTTCACGTAATATTGATTTCGGCATCAATTATGATCTAAAAGATACAACAATATCATTTAATCTGTATCAAAACGATATCAATGATTATATATATCTCAGAGATCTAGGCACTACTACCTATGATGGTGAACACCAAGATGCTAATTGGTCACAAAAGAGTGCTGTAATACAGGGTTATGAACTATCAATGCAAAATAGCTACTTAATTGGAGAAAGAGAATTACTTGTCACTCTTTCAAGAGATGATATCTCAGGTGTATTCGATGACGATACCTATATACCAAGAATTCCAAGCGCAAAAAATGTAATTGACTTTACTTTAATGGGAATTAAGAATGAAAAATATTCTCTGAGTTTTTTATATTCTGAGCAACAGGCAGATATTGCATCTAATGAAACTCGAACGAATTCCTATATAGATTTATCTATGAGATATTCAAATAAATTCAAAATGAATAATGATTATGATATTAACTTGAATCTATTCGCTGAAAATATCTTAGATAAAACCAGACGTAATCATGCATCATTTGTTAAAGCTCATGTTCCTCTATCAGGAGCTAATTTTGGTTTTAACATATCTCTAGATAGTAAATTTTAATCTTAATATGTGGGAGAGTTTTGCTCTCCCACTTTCGTTACATAAACATGGCTACAAAAAGTCCAATAAAAACACTAACTATCCATGTTAAAAAAATAAATGCAAGAATATCTGCTAGTGATTTGTATTCATAATCTACAATATCTTTTAGATATATAGGCCTAAGAATAAGGAAGACTAATAATGCCGATATAATAATCGTTAGTGATAATATTTTCATACCACCTAATTATCACATAAATAGTGTTAGACATAATAATTCTTTCGTGTGATTATGACCATCGCTATAAGAAATAGTAAGACTAAATATGGGAGGTAGGAATTATATGAAAATAATATTTTATTTATTATTATTTACATTTACAAATTTATCTTTGGCAGGTGATTATAACTACATAGGGACAGAACACGAGCTTAAGTTTAAAGACGGTAGTTACGAAAAAAATAAGCAACGCATAGTACTTGGCAGAAATATGATTGTAGGTACGTATAATGTATATGGTGAATTTGGTTTCGGTGAAGATATTACCGAAGGCCAATCAGTTGGCTCTGGAGCTGATTATGAGTATTACAAAATCGGCTTAAGGACAACCTATTTCAATTCATTAGACTTGAATGTTCAGTTTGAGAGTAAATTGAATACTGTTGGAAAAGACGATAATGAGCTTCAAATAAATACAAAATACAAGTTTTAAGGTTTTTATCTTCCTTTTATTGATATATATTTAGCATATGTTTGATTATGCAGCATATATCTTCTGGGCTTATTTTATTGTTTTGGTACCTATGTTGCTTATCGTTTTTTTTCTATATCATCGAGGTAGAAAAATTAGAATGAATCTTAAAAATAAATAGTAACTCAATGAAAAAAAGATCTGTAAGAATCTATTATGTATCCACCTTAATAATCATTCTAGGAGTAATATTTGTTCTCTTTGTTAAAACTTTTAATGATAATTTATTGTATTACCGTTCTCCAACACAATTAATTACTACGAAATTTCCTGATAATTACATTTTTAGAATTGGCGGTATGGTAGAGGAAGGAAGCTTGATCAGGTTTAAAGGAACTAAAGATGTAGAATTTTTTGTTACTGATTTTGATAACAAAATTCTTGTTAAATATAGCGGCATTCTTCCAGATTTATTCAGAGAAGGCCAGGGCGTGGTGATAAGAGGTTTCCTAAAGGATGAATATTTTATTGCACAAGAGGTACTAGCTAAACATGATGAAACTTACATGCCCCCTGAAGTACAAGAATCACTCGGTATAAGCGAAGAAAGTAAAAATAGAACAATTGGAAGTATGAAACAATGATTATTGAAATTGGATATATCGGCTATTTTCTTCTTATACTTGGACTTATAAATTGTATATTACTGTTAGCGCCAAGAGTTATCTTGCCTATATCTGCTTCTAATAATTTTATAATCTCGGCAAGTAAATTACATTTCCCAATTTTATTACTATCTTTTATTTGTCTAATAATTACATTTATAGGTGAAGATTATTCCATTGATTATGTCTCAAAGAACTCTAATTCAAGTTTACCGCTTGTATATAAAATATCTGCAACATGGGCAGGTCATGAGGGTTCAATGCTCTTGTGGTGTTTAGTATCAAGCTTTTGGATGTTTCTAGCAAGCATTTACAGCAAAAATTTAAAAGAGTCACTAAGAAATAACTTCTTAACTGTTATGGGTTTACTAAATCTTGGTTTCCTTCTATTTGTTGTAGCGACATCAAATCCTTTTGATCGAAATATGATTGTGCCAATAGATGGTAATGATCTTAATCCGTTATTACAGGATTTTGGTTTGATTGTTCATCCTCCAATGTTGTACATGGGGTATGTTGGTTTATCAGTAGTGTTTGCATTTGCAATAGCATGCTGTTTTGAGGATGATTTTAAAAAAGAATGGGCGCAATGGATAAGACCTTGGATTTTAGCATCTTGGTCATTTTTAACTTTGGGCATAGCTCTTGGGAGTTGGTGGGCATATTATGAGCTTGGCTGGGGCGGTTGGTGGTTCTGGGATCCAGTTGAGAATGCATCTTTTATGCCATGGTTGATGTCTACTGCCTTAATTCACAGCGTGATCGCCACCGGCGAGAAGGGAATCTTTAAGAGTTGGACAATTCTATTATCAATATTTACTTTTTCCCTCAGTCTGCTTGGTACATTCCTGGTTAGATCAGGCATTCTAATTTCTGTTCACTCATTTGCAAGTGATCCGTCTAGAGGCGTTTTTATTTTACTAATGTTGTTATTGCTAATTGGTGGAGGCCTACTAGTTTACGGTTTAAATGCTCATAAGTTTAAAGATGAAAAAGATATAAAACTGGTGTCTAAAGAAGGTTTCTTTTTACTGAACAATATCATCTTAGTCACATCTACGTTTACTATTCTATTAGGTACAATGTACCCACTTTTTCTTGATGTATTGGGCTATGAAAAAATATCTGTAGGAGTCCCATACTATAATGCAGTTTTCATACCATTAATGATACCTTTAATATTTCTAGCGGGATATATTCCAATTTTGCTATCCAGAATAAATCATAAAAAGCAACTATTCCAGTTAGCTCTTGCTTTTATTATAACTTCCCTCTTTATATACATATTCTCAGTCGATTCATTAATATTTTTCGTAGGTCTATTGTCTGTTTCATGGATAGTAATTAATATACTTCTTGATTTAAAACGCTCTTTAAATAATAAGATAAAAATCAATAATAGGATTGGAATGTATTTAGCTCATTTAGGCTTAGCCGTTTTTATATTAGGAGCAAGTGTATCAGAGAATAATAAAATTGAAAGAGAGATAATCCTTGAACTAGGTAGTTCAACTAAAATTGGATCTTATGAATACAGGCTTGATGAAATTAGTGAGACTATGAAAAGCAATTATGACGCTATAATTGCAACTGTTTCGGTTTTTAGAAATAATGTTTTTGTTACAAGCATAAAACCTGAAAAAAGGCTTTATCATTCTAGCGACTCTCCCATGACTGAAGCAGGAATATTTCCTCGCTTTGAGAGAGATTTATATGTATCTCTAGGCAATATGGTTGATGATAATAAATGGCTTGTAAGAATTTATGATAAACCTCTCATTAGATTCATTTGGATAGGGGCTATTCTGATGGTAATTGGTTCAATCTTCACCATTAAATCAAAAAGAAAGTTAAAAAATGAATAAAAGCACAATTTTTTCACTTATTATAGTTATAACCATAGGCTCTTTTTTATATCAGGGCATGTATTACGACCCTAAAATTATTAAATCGCCTATGATTGGAAAGACATTCCCTATTTTTTCTCTGAAGGATCTTTTTTCCGATAATATATACACCAATCAAACTTCATTTGACAGAATCACGATAGTTAATATTTGGGCAAGTTGGTGCCTAGAATGTGATCGTGAACACTCTTATTTGATAGAATTATCAAAAAATAATGATTTTGATTTGATAGGAATAAATTATAAAGACGAGCCATCTGACGCTATGAACTGGCTAAGCATGAGGGGAAATCCTTATAAAATTATTATTTCAGATCTTAATGGAGATTTGTCAATGAATCTTGGTGTGTATGGTGTACCTGAGACATATATTGTAAACGAGAATCAAACTATTATATATAAGCATATTGGTCCATTAACTAAAACAATCATAAAAAACGAAATGGAGCCGCTCCTAAGAAAAAAAGAATGAAGATTATTTTTACTGCCATATTATTTATTTTCAGTTTCAATTCATATTCGGATGAAACCGATGCTCAATACAAATCGTTGATTGAGGACTTAAGGTGTATGGTATGCCAGAATCAGAATTTAGCAGAGTCAGAAGCACCCCTGGCGGTTGATATGAAGAAGAAGATTAGACAAATGTTAGATGATGGAATGAATGAGTCTGAAATAAAAGAATTCCTATCAGAAAGATATAGTGCATACATATTATATGAGCCACCAATTAATAAACAAAATCTCTTGTTATGGTTTGGACCTTTGATATTCATTATTTTCATTTCTTTTTTCTTGATAAGGAGATATATAAAATGATCTTACTAACAATAATACTTGTTTTTGTAATTTACTTTCTATTTCTTTTAAAAAATAATCTTGAAAATCTAAATCTAAAAATAATTATTATAAGCATATTCTTGATAACTATTTCGTCAATTTATTTTTTTAATTCATCTAGTTTCAAAAATTTAGAAGAATATAAAAATCTATATTCTAAAAATCTAGTAATAAGAGATAATATTAAAATTATAAAAGAAAATATTCCTAATTTAGTATCTAAGCTAAATTCTAATCCAAATGATTTCAATGGCTGGCTAATGCTTGGAAAATCATATTCAATTTTACAAAAATATACAATGGCATCACGAGCATATCAAATTGCTTTGAACCTGAATCCAAACAATCTAGATGTCATTAAAGAATATATTTTGGTTTTAAGAAGTGACAGCGAGAAAGATAATAAAGAGTTGATAACTAAATACTATAAGATATATCTATCTAAGAATAATGATGCTCTTATGCTAATTGATAGATTAAATTTCTCAGTATCAGTAAATGATAATGCTCTTGCAATAGAGACTCTTGAAAAGTTAATAGTGCATAAAGATATAGAAAACAAAAATGAATACAAATCAGCACTAGCAGAGTTGAGACAAATAAATAATACAGACTCATTTTTAAGTCTACGCATTAATTCTAGTAAAAAGTATAATGGTTTCTTATTCATACTTCTGAAAGAGTTAGATATAAATAGACCATTTGCGGTAAAGCGTATTAATGCAAACAAAAAAAAGTTTGATGTTATTTTTTCTGAAAAAGATTTTATGCTTGAGGATACTAAATCTATTCCAGAACAGTATGAGATCGTTATAAAATTTTCCGAAAAAATTAGTTTCAGTATGGATAATAAGCCAAAGGAACTATATTCTAGAACATTATCAAGATCTGAAATATCAGACGGTGAAATAATTGAGATTAATCTCTGATAAGTATTCTATCGTCAAAAACAAAACAGTCACCCTCCCAATGATCATTGTCTTTCTCAGTGTTTAAATAATTTATGATCCCACCTTCTAACTGATACACGTTCGAAAATCCATAGTCATTTAAGAAAGAACCCGCTTTTTCACATCTTATTCCCCCTGTACAAAAAATTGCTGTGGGCTTATCTTTATCAAGCTTATCTAATTCATTTGATTTATTTTTAAGATCAGTAAAATTCTTCATTTTAAGATTGATTGAATTTTTGAATGTACCAAGAGAGTACTCAAAACTATTTCTCATATCAATAATTTGAGCATTTTGATCTAAAAGACTATTCCATTTTTTAGGATTTACTGTTTCTACATCTTTTGTTTTTTTGAAATTCTTGTAATTGAATTTAATAATTTCATCTTTAATTTTTACTTTTAGTCTCTGAAATGCTATCTCATTACTTTTTGATTTATTTATAAAAGTATTATTTAAGCAGACAAATCTTTTAATTATTTCTATTGCTTTATCAAGAATTTCTCTAGATTGGCTGATGTTAACGTTTATTCCTTCTCTTGAAATTAAAATAGTTCCTTTTACATTCAAATTATTTAATTCCAGCAATAAGTTATGCTTAATATAATTCAAATCTTTAATACTAAGAAAATTATAGAGGCTATATACATATATCATTTTACATAACATAATGTCATCCCATCATAAATCGTTAATAACGAATGTATAATTCTTTTATCATTTTTCAAATTACTATTAAGATCTTGAATAATTTTTGTGCTTTTATCTTTAATCTCATTGCCATATACTCTACCTTTCCATAGCGTGTTATCTAAACATATTAGCCCCCCAGATTTCACCATCGAAATTGAGAGTTCATAATAATTAATATAGTTAGACTTATCAGCATCAATGTATACAAAATCAAACTTTCTATCTTCTTTTTTAAAATCCCGTAATGCATCCATCCCATCCTTTTTAATTATTTCTATTTTTTCAAGAAGATTAGCTCGTTTCCAAAACTTCTCTGCAATATTAATATAATCTTGATTATTATCTACTACTGTTAATTTTGAATCATTTGAGATTGAGCTTGCAATGCAAATTGAGCTATAACCTGTAAATGTTCCAATCTCTAGACAGTGATTAAAATTTGATAATTTACATATAATCGAAAGTAGTGATCCCTGTGCAGCCCCTGTTTGCATAATTGATATAGCTCCAAGTTTTTTTGTCTCTTCTCGATTCTCTTTGAGAATATCAGATTCATTAAAGCCAATGCTATCAAGGTAATGTCTAAGCTCTTTGTTAATTATTGGTGAGTCTGTTGACAATTATTGTCTCCTTGCTTCAAACTCAATTATTATCTCAATATCGTCACCAACCAATTCATCTTTTAGTGCGTAAGTCATACCGTGATCTGATCTTTTTATTACCCCTCTTGCAGATATCCCCATTACATAAGGCTTAATGATTCCTCCAAATGGATATTTTGCAGTTTTATTAATTCTCCCGGTTAATATCAATGGTTTTTTAATACCTAAAAGTGTTAGCTCCCCCTTTATTAAAGTGTCATTATTTTTAATTGATATGTCATTAGCCTCAAACAACATGACTGGGTGTTTATTACTATTTAGAAAATCTGGACTTCTTAAATGTTGATCACGCTTGTCATGATTAGTAAAGACACTATCAGTATTAATAGTTATACGAACATTGTTTATTTTATTATTTTCTACATCATGTGTAAAATTACCATCAACATCTAAGAACATACCTAAAGTTTTAGCATATCCTACATGCTCAACAAGAAAACCAACAGCAACATGTGATTTATCAATTTTGTAGTTATCATCTGCAGCTAATGCCGCTAAAGGTGCAAAAAGCAAGATTATAAATTTCTTCAGCATTTATTTCTCCTATATAGCCATTTAATATCTCTCATAAAAGATAAAGTAATAAGTATTATCATGATATACAACAGAGATACCAATATTTCAAGATTATTAAAATAATTTGTAATAATAAGCACAGCAATCATAGATGAGCAGACAATTTTTCTATATGTAGAGGGAGGTAAATTATCAGAGGAGATAATTTTACACATTATTAATCCAAGAAATATATATCTATAAAGAGGTATTAAAATAATCAAAGGATTATATGCATAATTCACAATTAGTGAAATCACTAGTATGAACATAAGGATGTTATCAACCTCTTGATCAAATACATATCCAAATTTAGTAGAGTTTCCAGTTAACCGTGATAACTTACCATCTAGACCATCTAGAACTAGTGATATTAATGCAAAAAATAATATTAAATCAAGACTTATTAGATTTATATTTAAAATCATAGAAAATAAATAAATATTTATAATTAATCTAAAATTAGTGATTAAGTTAGGTATATTTATATGTATCTCATAATATTTAGAGCCTACAATAAGTATTAGTTGGTAAATCAGCAAGACAATCAAATTCTGTATAAATAATATTTCTATATATTCAATTGGAGTAAAAAGTATATTCATTAGCATAAGATATGAGATATTTATACTAAATATGATGTAGTAATTGTCTCTAGTAAGTAAAACTTTGTTATAATCCATATATGTATAATTATACTGCACAATCTTTCTGGAGTAAGAATAAAAAAGGATTCATACAAGAAGAACTGATTAGTTCAAATATAGATTCAGATGAAATACTCATAAAGTCATTATATTCTGGAATAAGCTACGGCACCGAAAAAATTGTATTCACGTCACAAGTTCCAAGAAGTCAATACGCATTAATGAAGGCCCCACATCAGCTTGGTAGATTTAATGATAAAGTTAAATATGGTTATATGAATGTAGGTAAGGTCTTACACGGGAGTAAAGATCTTTTAGGCCAAAGAGTATACTCTATGTATCCTCACCAATCTTTTTTTGTTATCAAAGCCAATCAAGCCACACTAATCCCAAAAAATATACCTTCGAGAAGAGCACTTTTAACAGCTAATATGGAGACAGCAATCAATGCAGTTTGGGATTCTAAACCAACCATTGGTGACAATGTCTATGTGATCGGCGCTGGTATTGTAGGGTTATTAATGAGCTATGTATTATCTAAAATTATTGGTGTAAAGGTGATAATTATTGATAAAGATGCTAGCAAGAAAAAGGTCTGTTCTGGTTTAGGTTTAAGTTTTGAGACAAAACTGTGTGGTATAAGTAATGCAGATATAATTTATGAATGTTCAGGAGACCCCAGAATGCTAAATAGTTTAACTCAACTCACAGATCTAGAGACGCGTATATGTATACTAAGTTGGTATGGTAAACAAGTAAGTAAAATAAATATGGGCGAAAATTGGTTTTCTAAAAGGATTAAATTAATTTTTTCTCAGGTATCAAATATATCTGCATACAGGGCAAAAAAATGGGATAATAATTCTCGTAGAAAGTTGGCTTTAGATCTATTATCTGATAAAAAACTAGACAATTTAATTGATACTAAAGATATTTCTATTAATCAGATTGAAAGATATTTTAAATCTGATAAAAATAACGGCTTATGTAAAATAGTAAAATATTAAATGTACGAATTAAGAATAAGAGATTATTGTTTCATTGCTCATAGTCTAAGGGACAAATATTTTGGTCCTGCAGAAAATCTGCATGGCGCAACATACATCGTTGATTTAATTTTAACGTCATCATCACTTAACAATAAAAATGTTATAATGGATATAGGAAAAGCAACAGATATGCTTAAAAGTATAATTAGTAAATATAATTATAAAAACTTGGATGAGATAGCTGATCTCAAAGATATTCTTACTACAACAGAATTTATGGCAAAAAAAATAACTGAAGACATATATGATTATCTTATAAACAATAATGAACCTATAGATAAACTTATATCAATTAAAATAATTTTAAAAGAGAATCATCTAGCTTCTGCTTCATATAATAAAAATCTTTAAAATGTTTTATCTCATCACACCAGATCTAAAAAAAATATCTGGAGGAAATAAGTATGATCAAAATATTCTCTCTTATTTGAGAGAAAAAAAAGTAACTCTTAAAAATATTGTTGCTAATACAGTAAAGCCTAATTTAAAATTCTTTTTAAAGCTTAAAAGACTTCCAAATAGATCCACTTTAATCATAGATGGTTTAATAGCATTCACGATGTCATCAATAATTAGACAACTTTCTGGAAAACATAAAATTATAATATTAGTTCACCACCCGGTCTGTTATGAAGATAAATCTGGATCAATAGAGTCTAAACTAAAAGAAAAAATAATATTCTCATCTGCATGTAAAATAATAACTGTTAGTAAAACAATGTCTGTTGTAATAAGAAAAATACTTAATAAGAACATCAAAATTAGAGTTGTATGTCCAGCTGTCGATAATATCTATCATGAGAAAGAGCATTTGCCTACAACGGAAAATAATTTGATAAGCGTAGGATCTATCATTCCTCGTAAAAATATACATAATATAATTGAAACAATGAAGATCCTTGATAGTAATTGGACTGTTTCATTTGTGGGCTCTTATACTACGGACCAAGCTTACTATTTAAAAGTTAAAAGTCTTGTTGATGAATATAATCTTGAAAGTAGAGTAAAATTCTTAGGTAATTTAAATAATGAAGAGGATTTAATTGAACTATATAATCAGTCTAGTGCATATATTTGCTTAAGCAACTATGAGGGTTTTGGGATGTCTAATTTAGAGTCTGCCGTATTTGGCTTACCGCTGATTGTATCGGATATAGATATATTTCGAGAAACTCTGCGCTGCTATGATCGGATTTATGTTAAACAAAATAATCCATATGATGTGGCCGAGCATATAGGTCAACTTAGCAAATTAACCAAAAGAAAGAAGATTAAAGGAATTAGATGGGTTGATTCTGGTAAAAAATTCTTTAGATATATTAATGAGTAAAGGTTTTAGTACATCTTGGATTAGAATGCGATTGCCTTATGACAATATTGCAAGAAGTACCATATTAAAAAACTATATCACGCGAAAATATCCAAGCTTCGATATTAATCTAGTAGATGTTGGATGTGGCTCTGGTAATTTTATTGTATGGTCCATAAATCAAAGCTTATTTTTTAAAGAATGTCTTTTAATCGATAATAATCAGTATTTGCTAGATGATATTAAAAGCAATATAAAAGCAAATATAAAAAAAACATTAACTATAAAAACTAAAAGAAATAATAAATATCATTTGATTACAGGCAAAGATAAAGTTTTATCAGAATTAAAAATAAAAAGAATGGACATAAAAAAAATTAATAATTTTCCAGACGGTTTTAATATTATTAGTTTGTCAGCTATTGTTGATCTGATGTCAAAGAGTATTTTAAATAAAATCCTATCTATGGTAGATGAGAATAATACTTTGTTTTGCTCTCTTTGTTTTGATGGTACAGTTAAATGGAAGCCTTCGCATACACATGATAAGTATATTCTTAAATTTTTCAACGATAATCAGATGACTCAAAAATCAATGGGAGTAGCTTTAGGGTTTACAGCAATAGATTATCTAAAAAATAGAGCAAAAAAATTGAATATGAAAATCAAGATGTGTAAATCGCCTTGGCTTATTGACAATAAAAGTTTGGTAAATAGAAAATTTATCTTAAGGTATTTATTAGATGTAAAAAAATCTCTTTTTTGTATGGAAGGAATAGATAAGGATATTCTTCGCAAATGGTATATAGATAAAAAAAAATGTATAGATAAAAAAGAAATATCTTTACTCGTAGGTCACCAAGATATCCTTCTGTATAAATGAGAAAACTATTTAATTACCTGGTAACTTTTTTTCTAATGTATTTCATTATAAATTCTTATGGAAGCGGTATTTCAAATGCACTTAGTAAGGTAGATATTCTCTATTTACCGCTCATCCTATTAATTAGTGTAATACAGTACTTACTATCCGCATGGAGATGGTACTTTATAGCTGTCAAAACAGAATCAAAGATATATTATAAAGATGCTATTAAATTCTATTATATTTCAGGCTTCTTAAATAATATTCTTCCTACTGGGATATTAGGAGATGTTTATAGAACAATAAATATAAAAATTAATGATAAAAAACATAATATTGTTAAAGCATTTCAATCTGTAATTTTGGAGAGATTATCTGGACAATTTGCTTTGTTTATTACTTTTGTTGTATCGTTAACACTTTTCTTTATTATTGATGGTAAGTACGAGGCATCACTCTATGTAATAAGTACAATTCTTCTTCTATATTTTATTTTGACGAAAATTCTGGCATATAAAAAAGATAATAAATATATAATTAATTTCAAATATATTTTTACTGGGAAAAGATTATTTAAACATATTATCATGTCTATGATTATTGTCTTAACCTATATTTCAACATATATAATTTGTGCATTATCTCTTAGTCTTGACATTGATATTTTTAGTTTTTTTGTCTTCGCTCCAATCATATTATTTTCAATGACACTTCCTATTAGCATTGGAGGGTGGGGCGTTAGAGAAGTTACAGCCCTTGTTATATCTTTTCTATTAGGCTTGTCTGTAGCTTCAAGTGTAACCGTAGCTATAATTTATGGAATAATAAACTTTATATGTTCTTTACCAGGAGCTTTTTTTCTTTTATACACAAGGACTAACTGATATCTAAATCGCATAATATGTCAGTGCCCATAGGGTAATAATTAACAGAGTATTCTTTTAATTTTGAAAGTTCTATAAACTTATTAGAATAAAATGAAGATCTACCTCCGCCAAGAATGATAGGGCATATACAGAGATGTAGTCTATTCATTAAATTATGTTTTAAGAAAAAGGATAATGTTTTTCCACCTCCCTCAACATAAATTTTTATTTTTTCTTTTTTGCTAAATATCTCTGACTTTATCTGATCTTTATCTTTTATGATTGAGATGTTCTTTGGTCTTTTTTTTATAATATTTTTTGGATCAAATATAAAAATTTTTGGGTTAGTTCCTTTAACGAGTCTAGTTGTAAGCTTAGGTTTATCCTCAATAAATGTTTTTGCGCCTACAATAATGATGTCCGATAATGCACGCAGCCTATGAATGTGCTTAAGATTATCATTTCCGCTTATGTATTTAGATTCACCTAATTCAGTTGCTATATAACCATCTAATGATTGTGCAATATGACCAAATATAAAGTTAATTCTGTCTGAAAATATAATAGGGAGATACATTCTTAAAAAATGATCATATTCTTCATTCAATAAGAAATTTGTATCATAGATTAAAGATTTTTGTTTATTAAAAGAAAATATAATATTTTTATTTGAAATAGTTTCATTGACTGTAATTATATTATGTTTGGAACCATAATTAGAGGACATATTTAGTCTCAAAATAAGTGACCAAAGGCTATTTTTTGATATACTGATTTTAGTTAATTTATTCACGTATGAACTTATTAAAAAATATTATTAGCAATATACTTCATGGCTCTCTTATTACCGTGCCTATTATCATTTTTATTCACTTTACGCATAGCTATTTTTCTCAATATAGCCCAATTCCATCTATAGTCTACTTCTTTTCCTCAATGTCGTTAGGCATAGTCTATCTATTAGTTACTCTTTATCTCGTGGGTTTATTCGCAAACTTTTTTGTCAAGAATCTAAATATATGATTTAGAGAATTGTAGGATTTGGCGCATCACCGTATACTTCTTCTGGATCGAAAACTTTTTCTTTCTCTATAAACTTCAACTCATATTGTTTTGATTCTGTGTCTATTTCTCTATAGAAACATGATTTATAACCGACATGACAGCTGGCTCCTCCTTTTACTATAACATTAAGCCAAATACAGTCTTGATCATCATCTATGAAGATATTCTTGACACTTTGAATCAGACCGCTAGTTGCGCCCTTATGCCATAAACATTTTCTACTCCTGCTGTAATAATGAGCCTCCTTAGTAAGGATAGTTTTTTCTAATGCTTCTTTGTTCATATATGCATGCATAAGAACTACACCAGACTTAGCATCAGTAGTTACTACAGGAATAAAGCCATTGTCATCAAATTTTGGCGCTAGGTCATTACTCTCTTCAACTTGTTTAATGGTTTCTCTTTTCTTAAACATTTTTATTTTTCTTAAAATTTTTCCTAACTTTGTTTAGGTATTTTTCGTGTACCGACTCAGTTACAAACATTTTACCACAGTAATAACATTCTGCACGACCATCTTTTAGAGTCAGATAAACCAGAGGATGTTTGCCAGATAATGCATCGCCTGCACATGAGGCTTTTGTGGTGCTATTACTAACAATTTTTAAATTTTGCCTCTTAATCATAATTACAAAGAGGAATAATCACCAAGCTTCATGAG
>MDSZ01136109.1_pt1 | contig 17762 bp, 13 predicted proteins | sample 811201 | NCBI WGS metagenome assembly MDSZ01 (sample SAMN05326647, study PRJNA326480) | marine metagenome | isolation source: seawater | place: Indian Ocean: North | collected 2010
GAGGACGTTTTTGATGAATTTGATGAGTATTCCCATTGCTGTGTTTTTGACGTGGTTTACGGGGGAATTATCATACGCCCGAAAATTCGAAGACGTGAAAAGACGTTTTTTTTTTTTATATATATAGAGAGAGAGAGTCTTCGTGTCGTCTTTTTTGTGTACAAAAATACCGTTAGAGCAAAGGGCAACTCACTATAATGTCTTCACATTTTCTCTCTCTGCATCAAATCACCCCCGAAAAAAGGTTTGTGGTCATGTTGTGTCGCCCAACAACAACTCCCCAAAACCCGCGCGGCGGCGTCTCAACAAAGTGGTGGTCTTCTTCTTCCTGCGGCGGCGGCGGCGTGTTGGCGAATCCGCGACGGCGCGAGACGACCTGTTCTTCTTCGAGACAAAGTCGTCGTCGCCCCCCATCCAAAACACCACCCAGAGCGCAAAGTCGCGCGGACGACGACGACGACAACGTGGACGTCGATGCGGTCGTGTTTGAACCAATCATCGACGACGGAGGAGGAGGAGGAGGAGGAGGACCACCACCGCCGCCGACCCAAAAGGAAGTAGGGAAGAAAACAAAAGCGCCTCCTCCTTCGTCGTCGTCGTCGTTCGGGAACGGGATTTTTGATTCCCTGATAAAATCGTACGACGAATTCGACGCGTCGGAGGGATTGACGAAACTGAAAAGAAACGTGAAACACTCGGATCGAATGGCGAAAGCGATGCAATACAAAGCAGGGAAAGTCGCGAAGAGTTTGAGAGTGAAAGTGAATGGTACTACGAACGCGAACGCGAGGAAAAGTGTTGGAGTTTTGAGTAGGACGAGGACTACCAGCGAGGCCGACGGCGAGGAGGACGACGACGACGCGGACGCTCGATCGACGTTGAAGAAGAAGAAGAAGAAGACTCCCGGGAAGACGTCGAAAGAGAAAAGCAAGGAGGCGAGTAAGATTCCAGTGACGTATCCAGACGCGACGAAACCTGAGATATATAAGTTTAACGACGCGGAACGGGAGGCTATGGGTGAGTTGGACGCGGACGAGATGCACTTCGTGCCGATACCGAACGAGAGCTGGTCCGTCTCTTTGCTGAGGTATCTTCCAAACAGGTCAAACGCGAACGTCGATTACTCGAAACCGCCGGTCATTTTCATTCCTGGGTGCGCGTCGAACGCGTACACGTTCGACGTCGATGCGAAAGACGGGTTTTCGATGCCCAGATTATGCGCGGAAAAACTAAACAGAGAAGTTTGGATTTGTGAATCTCGAGGAGTTGGTCACGCGAGGAACCACGAGACGCCGTTGGAGAGCTACACGAGACTCGTGATTGAGAACGATATCGAAGATGAGAAACAAAGCAAGACGAAGAAAAAGAAAGTGAAAACGAAGAAAAAAACAGTGTCTGTGCCTAAAATCAAACCTACCATCTACGGCGGCTGGGATTTCGACACGTACGTTTTGGACGATTTACCTACGGCGTTTACGTACATACGAAATGTCATGGTCGGCGAAGGCCGAGCGAAGAGAGAGACTTTTGAATACGATTTGATCGGTCACTCGATGGGCGGCATGCTTGCGTGCGCCGTCGCGGCTAGGAGTCAACACGATTACTCGGAATGGTCGATTAGGAAAGTCATTGCTTTAGCCTCATCGTTAGAATGTTCCTCGACCAACGCGCAGACGGTGCCGTCCATTTACGCACGATTCGCTGCATTAGCGGGACATTTACCGAGAGGTTTAACCGGAGGTGCATCGGCGATACCGAAAATTCATTTACCGTTGCAACCAGTTTCAGTAGGTACTGCGGAGCTGTTCACACGAGTCTTAGGCCCACCCGACGAGAAAAGGCACGAAGACGTTTCAAATCCAGCCTCTGCGTTCTGGAACAACTCCGTCTCCGCGACGACGTGCTACCCTGGTGCCACGAGTGCTAAATTTTTGCGAAAATTGCTCATCTATGGATTCGATAACGTCCCTTTAAGCTTGCTGCTTCAAATGTGCACGTTATTCACCCCCGGCGGCATGCGCTCGCGCGAAGGCTTGAGAACCTTCTTCACCGAATCCAAACGCCCGTCCGAAATCACCATCTTCGGCGAAGATAAATTCAAGGAAGACCCATTGGAAGTGCAAAAACCTGTCATCAACTACATCGACGCGTTCACCAACAGTAACGTCCCCATGCTCTGCATCGCCGCGGATTCCGACCCCATCTTCCCTCCAGAACAAGTCAAAGCCTTCGCCAAAAGAGTCAGCGCTCGATACGAGTGCGTCGGCGACGGGTCCATCAACGATGCCAACGTCATTCTCGACGAAAGCATCGATAAAGAAAAAGAGCACAACAAAAAAGTTATCTTGGGCGATGCGCCCGAAATGATGATGGCAGACGTCAACAGAGTGGAGATTCCTAGCCACATGAGCCATTACGACGTGTTGTGCGGCAAGCGAGCGCCGGAGTTGGTGTATCCTAAAATCTTAGCCTTTCTCGAAGAATAATATCAATCTATCGTGCACACAGAGCACCCAGACGTTGCGAGCACTCTTTTACACATTTTGGTGGAGTCTTTTTCGATCCCCATCTCTTCTTCTTTTCCGCGCGCGACCCCCTTTCTTCCTCTCTTCTTTTCTTTGAAAATGCAACACAAAAACACTCCTCCTCCAAACAAAAGAAGTTTTACTGCATCTCTCTCTGCGCGTTTGTGGTGCATGTGTGCGAGCGCATCCTTGCTCTCTCTCGCGTGTTATTTTCCTCCTTCGGCGGCGCGGTATTGTCCCATCGTTTCTTTCGCGTCGTCGTCGTCGCACGGGAGGCGGCGGGAGGGCGGTGCACCTCGCGCGACGACACTTTTTGCATTGGCAGTTGTGCCATTGGGGAAAAGGAATCGAATTAGTTGCAGGACAATTTGCGGACCTCGCGACAACACAAGGGAAACAACAAAACTCGCGGCGGCGTTTGGTGGGTCTTCGTTTTCGGTACCATCGTGTCATTTTGTGACGCAGAGGACGCGTGTACTGGTGGTCTCTGTGGACGCGATGAGGTCGTCTTCTTTCGATGGTGATGATGATGGTTCTTCTGCAGAGGACTTTACTAATGTGGAAGAAAGAGGAGAAGAGAGTGTTGAAGACGTCACGGTGGACTTTATCGGCGACGGGTTACTCGGTCCACGCAAATGGCTTGGTGCGGCGACAATTATCGATCAGAAAACGAAAGAAACGACATTTTACGGGGTTCCGAGTCACGCGCGAAGAGTGCTCAAGGTTGAACCGCAAACGGGACGAGTGTCCGTCGTCGGCCCGGATTTAGGCGACCGGAAGTTTAAATATTTACGTGGCGTGACGAGCGTGGACCAGGAGGACGAGGAACCGACCATATTTGCACTCCCAGCGTGGGGAGATAGCGTGTTGAGGTCTGATTTTAATAGAGAGGAAGATAACGAGCAACCAGAGATTGCGAATTGGATGGAAGAGCTGTGTTTGCACGACGTGAACGATCGAACGAAATGGGAGAAGAAGTGGATGTGGCACGGAGGACAAATCGCACATAAGAAAGACGGCAATTTGTACGCGATTCCGTGTAACGCGAAAGCAGTTCTAAGAGTGGATGTGAAACAAGCGAAGCGTGGAAAGAACGCGACGGAGAAAGCGAAGGCTATTAGTATGGTTGGCGAAGATTTGATTTCAAAGATGTCGGGAGCCCACAACAATAAGTTTTACGGCGGCATCACTGGTTCGGACGGAAATATTTACGGCGTCCCATATTGCGCGGATAAAGTGTTGAAAATCATTCCGGATGCCATAAACCCACGCGTGGAATTATTAGACGGCGACGGAGCACTTCACGAGATTCCAAAAGGGGAAAACTTTAAATGGCACGGCGGCACGTATTGCCCGATTGACGAGTGCATTTACGGGTTCCCGTCGCACGCGGATAAAATTTTACGGATTCACTGTAAAACGGGCAAAGTGACGCAAATAGGTGGGAACTTTCCAGAAGATATGAACGAAGGACGCTATAAGTGGGGCGGTGGAGCTGTCGATAGAGAAGGTCGGGTGTATGCGATTCCTTCGGATTGCGCGTGCGTTTTGAGGATAGATCCGAGAACGACCGTGAAAGCGAAAAAAACGATAACAGAAGACAACAACAACAATAACAACAACAACGCATCATTAAACAACGATTGCGACGATTTTGAATCGGAGAGTAAAAGAGGTGCGCCTTCGAGCACAGGCACGGGTGTTAGAGGAGAAGGTTTCCGCAAAGTAATTTTCGATTTCAACAAAGCGCGCGAACAGTCATACTCCATGGAGAGGACAAACAGTAAAAAGAAGAAACAAACCGTCGTCGAAGTCGAAGAACCACTCGTAGAATTCCTCGGTGTTGGTGTTCCAGGGATGCTTCCAAACCTCCGAAACAAATGGCAAGGTGGCGTTCTCGCGAACGATGGGATGATTTATGGCGTCCCGTGTGACGCGCCATACGTTCTCCGAATTAATCCAGAAACTGCCGAATGTTCATTCATTGGCGGTGATTTAGGCACGATGGAAGATAAATACCAAGGCGGATTCTTAGCACACGACGGATGCATCTATTGCATCCCCGAAAACGCCGAACACGTGATGCGCATTCATCCTCCAGGATCCACCGCGTACCCGAAGCCTCAATCCTTGAAAGCGCACAACGTCGCCGTCGAAACCCAAGTACCACTGACCAAATCGCAACGGAAAAAGTTTTTGAACAGACGAAATCGAGAGAGAAGTGGTTCTAGTAAAATCGGCAGCGTTGTAAAAAAGAACAGATCATGTTGCGGTCCGAGTCCGCGCGTGTGCCCAGAGAGTCGCCCGCGCGGCTGTTTTTAAAAGGCAAAATGTAAGAAAAAATATGACTCAGCAATATTATTATTTATCTTTGGAACTCCTCACAAATCACATCGCGCGAAAAGAAAGCTCACGCGTAGTATTATATGCTCCAAAGCAACGCCTCTCGCGCCGTGGCATCGATCGCCATCGTTTTGTGGGCAGGTGCGTTGCACTATAACATCCAATCTATAACTCAATCAGACGCGTATAAGAACTCTAAGATCGGGAAAAGTGCGAGCACTTCGGTGTCGTTTTCTCTCTTTACTCCAAAGTCGTCTTCAACGCCAAAGGATATCGACGACGCGACCCCCGGGGCTGAAGAGGAAGAGGATTGAATCGCACGAATCGAAAACGCGGAGTGTTCGACAAAAAAAGCAGGAGAGGCTCGCGGAGAACGAGTAGAGGCTCACGCGAGAGACGAGAGACGAGAGAGACGGAAGAATTGGAAGATGTCTACTTCTTACTTTGACAAGGACGATTTGATATCGTTAAAACGACTTTGTAAACATTGCGTCGACGCGTGCATTCGAGGGTGCAAAGAAATCCGAACTGTCGCCAAACGAAACCGCATGAATGAAAACACGAACGAGAAGATCGAGCACACGTTCAAAGACGAAAACGACGCGAGAAGCGCATTAACTGAAGCGGACGTAAACGCGCAGTCGGTTATCATCGGCGCTTTGACGAACAGTTACGGCAGCCATTTGAACATAGTCGGCGAGGAAGATGGCGACGCGAACGCGAGGCCGAAGAAAGACGAACAGAAGTTGAAAGAGTGTTGTTTCGAGTTTAAGAAGATGGATGAGGTGGAAGATGTTGAAGTCAGGGTCGGGGATTTAGTTGTTTTCGTAGACCCGGTGGACGGGACCCGAGAGTTCATAGAAGAACGATATCACAATTGTCAGTGTTTGATTGGTGTCGCGCATAAGGGGAAAGCGGTGGTTGGAGTTGTGGGAATACCATTTCCAAAAGGGAAAATAACCAAAGAGAGCGACGTGGAAGCGTGCGCGGTCGTGTACGGAATATTTTACGAAAACGAGGATGGCAAAAATGTGATGAAAGTTTTGGAGACGTGCAACGAGGAGTTGTTAGGTAGAGCGACGACGGCGACGACGGAACAGCAGCACCAAGACCAACGGCAACAGAAGAAACAGCGCGTCTCTTCCGAAACGACGACGTCTACGAGTTCGTACATCCTAGCTACCGGCGATAGTAAGTCGAAAGCGTTACGCACGGCGGTGGAGAAAATCACCGAATGCATAAACGAGGACGATGCATTCCCAAACGCGCTGGAGCACATAATCACCGGCGGCGCCGGTAACAAAATCCTCCGCGTCTCGACTGGAATCTCGCCTTCTCCGTCTTCTTCAAAAACGACGAACCCGCCTGACGTCGCCTTGATGCACATGGGCACTTGCGCTTGGGACACCGCCGCCCCGGAAGCCGTCCTCCTCGCGTCCGGCGGTAAGATAACTGACCTCTTCGGCGACCGACTCATCTACGACGCGTCCAACAAAAGCGAAGGCTACATCAACAAACGAGGCGTCTTGGCGTCCAACAAAGCCACGGTCGAGAGTGGCTTACATTCAAAGTTCGTCCAACGAATGAAGAAAAGCCAGACGTTGTTGACCCTTTTCGGCGTCGCCGCGTCCGAACGAAACGACGACGAAGAAGAAAACAAAGACCACCTTCGGGAAAAAAAAAATGATCGCTTCCAACAAAAGACTCCTTTTAGAGAACAACCCTCATGAATACTATACGTACTACTACTACTACTATTACTACTACGAACGCGCCCCGCAAAAGAAAGCGCGGAGACATAATCGCTTTTCTTTTTTCTCTCATCATGAGACCTTAAACCCTCTTTCATCCAACCCTCCTCCTTTTATCCGTTCTCTTTCCTTCACTTCTTTTTGAGAGAGAGAGACGAGAGACGAGAGCTTTGGGTAAAGGACTTTGGGCTTCTTTCCGAGCGACGAAAAAAAAACAGCGCGTTGTTCGTTTGAAGAAGGAGAACCACCTTTGATTAGAGTGCCTTTGTCGGCGCGCGTCTCTTTTCTTCTGCGTGGGTTTGGTCCTCTCCTTTGGTGGTACGCGGGAAGAGGAAGAGGAGGAGGATATTGGATTGGATTTTTGAGTGGTGTTTGACTTCTTCTTCTTCTCGTGCAGTTCTCTCTATTATAAATCGCGCAATCTATACACATCGACGTCATGACATCGACGAAGGCTCCCGAAGAAACGAGCGACGAGCTGAAATCGGTGACGAAGGAGTTCACGCACCAGGCGTCGATAAAGCTCGCGGAATTGTCCAACGACGCGCGCGTGTCGAAAAACTTCGACGAGACGCTGGACAAAGCGAGCGAATACTTACTCGAGGAAGGGTCGGAGGCAAAAATCAGGAGAAAAGCGCAGGAATTGATGGAAACGAGCGATTTAGCCGCGAATTTAAAACTGAAAAGCCAAGATTTGTTCGATAACTCGCTGAGGAACGAAGAAGACATCGAAACGGCGAAGAGACGAGCGTCGCGAGTGTTGGAAATTGCGGAGAGTTTAGCGGCGAAGAGCGCGTCGACGTCGCAAACGGCGTCGGTGTTTGCGGCGGCGACGGCGAATTTGAAACATTTGATTGCGACTTCAGAAAATAGACAAGAGTTGGCAGAAGCCGCGAAAGATTTAGGGAAAGAGGTTTGGGAGAAGTTAGGGAATCGAGCGAACGAGAATTCGAACGTGTCGAGCATGAAGATGACGGTTGATCGGCTGAGCGGCAGAGTGAGAGAATTGTTGAGAAAGCTACAAGAGGATAAGAGGAAGAGAGAGGAAGAGGCGGCCATGGCCGCCGTCATGGGGTTAGATGGTTTGAGTAGTCCAAGAGGGGGTATGGGAAGCGATGGTGGGTCGTTGATGAATTCTCCAAGAACACCGGGGGGTGGGTTGAGAAACAACGGCGTGGCTGGCGAGAAGAGCCGCGTCAACTCCAGGTTTAAAACGTTAGGCGAAGAATCGCAATCGATTTGGAGAGACATACGAGGGGACGAGCAAATTAATAAACTTTTGAAAGAAGATATTGTGCCTGGTTTTAACAGTCTAATTAGAAACGCGGTTGAGGTGAGTTGCGAGTTGATTTCAAAATTAGAGTTGCCGCGCGTAGATGGCATTTACGATTCGCCCATCGGCTCCGTCTGTTACCACGTGGACAATTTGCATTTCAGCGAATTTTCCATCGATAAAGGCGCTTTGAGAGTAATCAACCATGTCAACGGCGAGAAGCGCAATAATAGAAAGCATCATAGGAAACCGCACTACCACAACCAAGACGAAGATGGGCACCACGAGTATTATGATTCCGAGTATGCTTCCGATGACGAAGTGGAGGAATCGTGTGAAGACGGAGGGTTCCATCAGTTCAACGAACGCAGTAATAGCAACATCACCGGATTACATTCCACGGTGGAAGTACGAGGCATTAAAACAAAAATGGAAGAGATTGAGTTTGCGTATTGCGAACATCCTAGAGGGTGGGGCGTCATCGATGGCGAAGGTTTGTGTACGGTGAAAGTAGACGGAGCGAGAGTTGGAATTTCTTACGAGATCATCATCAACACGCCAAGATTAGTGCAAATTGTCAATCAAGGCGTGGAAATCGTCAAGAATGAAAGCACGAGAGACGAATTGACGGCGAAATTTCAAACGAGTTTAGAAGAAAGGAGGAAGGCATCGGCGTCGGCGGATGAAAATAACTCTGAGTTTGCGACGCCAGTTTTGAGTCCAAGCGGGAAGAACCCACAGGACATGTCTCCATCCTTTCAAGAAGCTGGAAATAGCGAAAAGTTTGATTTATCCACCGTGGACGATGCGTTATCGAGCGCTTTAGACCGCGCATTTGGTGGTGGAGGTGCATTTGGCGAACCTCCGGAATCGCCAGAAGACACGCCGCCGCATTCCCCGAACGAAAGCACCTTTGGTTCGGGAGAACAGCAAAAACACGCGTATTTCCAACCTCGAAAACCATCGTTCGATGGCAGCACGATTAGAGACACCACCACGGCGAATATTAATGGCAGCAAACCCGGACACGACAATAAAAGCGGAAACGAAGAAATAGATAGACAAGCGCAGCTGGAGAAGAACCGGAAATTCGTTGAGGACATCCTAGGTGCTGAATTCCTTGGGACCGACCCGGTTCTCACCTTGCGCGTCCACACGACCCACATCGCGGTCGGTAAACTCGACGTTGAGATCGGTGGTACCTCCGCTGCGTGGCTCTACAACATGATCGCGCTCGTCCTCACCGAACAACTTCGCGGCCGCATCGAAGAGCGCATCAACAACATCACTGTCCGCCAACTTGCCCGCCTCTCCGGCGCCGTCGCCGCCTATTCCGCCGGTTTAATCCAAGTCGAAGTCATGGGTGACCAGTCCGACTCCGAGGATTACGACTCCGACGAGGAAGGTTTGTTCTCCGGAATGACCGGGTCTTTGCGAGAAGATTTAGGCCAATGGAACGTAGACTGGGTCTGTTCGCACTGCCCGGGCGAAGCGAGCGAAAAATTGCAATCCAAGCGAAAGTTTGGAAGCAAAACAGATTTGAGACGAAATTCGAGAGGCGAGAGCATGGAAATGTTGCCAGATCTCGATAGCGACGCCAAATGGGAAGCGTTTCAGAACAACGCGTAGAGTCCTACGCGAAGAAAGAAAGGGAGAGACATTCTCTCATAGATAGAGAGCGCTCAAGCGGCGTCGTTGTCGTTATTCGAGAATACCACGTAGTCGTTTCCACGCATATCCAAAAACACGACCTTTCTTTTCGCGAACAACCCGTCGTCCTCGTTCCACGCTTTCACCGTCCTTTTTTGCCTTGTTTTTTGCTGACGCATCAAAAGTATCCACAGAAAAACGCCTCTTCTTTGCTCGTCATAAAAATGTCTCGCTCGTCCAACGGCGTTCCTCCGATGCTCCTTCCTGCCGTCGCGTTCGTCTCGACCACGTGCGCGGTGTTGGTGTCGCAGAGGGAGCGGATTGCTGCTGCGCCGAAAGCGGTGATGCGAATCTCGTCCAACACATTCAAGAAGATATTTCCATTCGCATCCCCTAATGTGATTGACACCACCAACAAAAGAACCCCTCCTGTTCCGGGAAAGCCACCACCAAAACCGAACGACGACGACGTAAACGACGATTGTGGGGACGGCCACCACCAACAAAAAAAGGCGGCGGCGTCGTCTTCGGTGGAGAACACGACGACGACGACGATGTCAAGTGAAGAGAGAAACTACCAGAGAAAAAACCCTAAACACCAGGCCAAAAGAACTCTTTCGAAGGCTGAAAAAATGGTCTTAGAAAGAGAAAGAGAGGAAGCGCTCGCGTGGCGAGCGAACGAAAACGGATTCGAGATGGTGACAATTCGCGCGTCCAGTCGAGAAGAGGCGAAGAGGAGAGAACAAGCGAAAAGGACGGACCCCGTGAAGGGTGTAGAAAAGAAGAAGACGAGAGGAGGAAAGAGAAATAAGAAAGGACGTAAACGACGAGGCGGCGGCGACGCGACGAGCGAGAGCGAAGAGGAGGAGGAGGAGGAGGAGAAAGAGGAGGACGTGAGGATAGAGGTAGACATTTCGACGTTCGGAGCAGCAATTGTGGCATTGCGGGTGCCGAATAAACTTGGGGACGACGAAGATGTCGTGTTAGGTTTTGATTCGGTCGACGAGTACGCGAGAGTGGACGACCATCCGTACTTTGGCGCCGTCGTCGGTCGAGTCGCGAATAGGATTAAACACGGAAAGTATGCTTTAGATGGCGTGGAGTACACGTGTGATCGAAACGACGGAGATAAACACACGTTACACGGAGGGTTAGAAGGTTTAGACGTGAAACGATGGACGCTGAAAAATTTGTCTGAAAGCCACGTGGAATTGAGCGTGTTGAGCGGCGATTTAGAGCAAAACGGATTTCCCGGAAATTGCTGGATTTCAGTCGTTTATCGAGTGAGGATTATTGAGCGCGCGAAAATTCGCGAGAGAAAGAAAAAGTCTATATTGGAAGCACCGTCGTGCGAATTGTACGTGGAAAAGTATGCGTCGTTGACGTGCGAGTTTAAAGCGACAGCGGACTCCAAGACGCCGATTTGTTTGGCGCAACACTCCTATTTCAATCTCAGCGGGTGCGATTCGAACGAAGACGTCGGGCATCACTTGGCGGAGTTCCCGAACGTATCCAAGTACTTGGTTTTAGACGACGAGAATATTCCAACCGGTGAAATCCGCGAGTGTCACGAAGCGTTTGATTTCTCCGAGAAAAGGTTAGTCTTTGCGACGTTGCCGCCGATGTGCACGCCGCTCGGATTCGATCACAATTTTTGCATTGATGGCGATAATTTTTCAAGATCTGTGAATAGTCGCCCAAAATCACACTTTGTGGTGGAAGATGCAACGTATTCACCTCACGCGAATACTCCAACGACGCGATTCGACGAAAGTTTGACCCATTGCGCATCGTTTGAAAGCACCTCGAGCGGACGAACCATGGACGTGTATACCGACGCCCCGGGCTTTCAATTTTACACCGGCAACTTCCTCGATGGCACGACGAGAGGTAAAAATAATATCATGTACGACGCGCACGCTGGTTTTTGCGTTGAAACGCAATGGTGGCCGAATGCCGTCAACGAAAAAGACTTTCCAGATTCAGTTTTAGAGGTTGGCCAAACGTACGTCCACAACACGTGTTACGAGTTTGGTTTGAATAAAACGAAGAAGCTTTATGTGTAACACATAATATTGCGCGAAAAGAGTTGTTAGCGATGACGATTGTATTTATACATACATAGTAGGTATTATATTCTAATTACATGTTCATTCAAAACGTTCTTCTTCTACTTACGCCGCTTTGAAAAACCGACGAAACCCGTACACGAAAATAAACAACCCCACCAAAACAATCACGGGCATATACTTCTGAATCAATGCCTGCCTGCTTAAATCTTTCGCCTTCTTTGCGTATTTTTTACTCTCCATCGCTAAATTCCCGCTCATATTTTCCACCCGATCCAACCGCTCGCCTTGCTCCAACACGTCGTTTATATTCCTGGTCATTATCGATTGAATATCGTGCAAATCTTCGTTCAATTTATCCAAATTTCTCTGCGTCCGTTGATCGGAGTATAACTTTTTCGTCTTTTGAATGAACGTATCGAATTTGATAAACGCGTACGGTCGGGCGACGGAATCGACAGTCGCGCCGTGTTTGTCCGCGAACTCGCGTTGCAGTTCTGTTTGAGACGAGACGAGCACGTACTACACGTCAGCACAAAATGGACGCAAAACTTCGCGTGAAAAAAACAAAACATCGCACGAACAACAACGTCAGTTGTTAGAAGACGGATGGAGACTGGTGATGCGCATCGCGTTTTCCGCGTTTTGCAAATCGATCGAAGACCGCGCGCGCGAACGAGAGAGAGAGACGCAGCAAAAATTCGATGCATTCGCTCACCTTCCAGGTACGAATACGCTAATTTCTTCGGGTAATTCCTATCGCACAGCGTCAAGTAGCACACTCCATTTTCGATCACGTAGTGCATGAAGTACTCTCCGGATTCGTACGACATTCTCGACGGCGGTACCGCCCCCGAGCTCAGCTTTTTGAACAGCGTTTTCGCCTGTTGTTTGTAGTATTCTAAATCGAGCGTCGCGTCGGTGTCCAATCCTTCGGCTAACGGAAGACCGTCCAAAACGCGCGCAATCATCGTCAGTTTCACCATTTTTTTTTTGTTGTTGTTGTTAAAGTCTGATGATTCGACGAAAGTCTCTCTCTCTCTCCTCTTGCCGTTGTTTTTGGTGTTTGTCGGAGAGGACTTTTGTGTCGTCTTTCGACAAAGGAAGCTCAAAGAGACGCACAAATTTGTCGCCTGTGGAAAGGCATCTCTCTCTCTCTCTTTTAAATTCCAAAACCCGTCCACATTAGAACAAAACCCTAAATTCTAAACCCTACTCAACGAGAGACCTCCAAAAGAAAAAGGTGCTTCTTTTCCCTTTACACGACTCTTGATGAATAATAAGATACAAAAAACTCTCATTAGTAGAGTGACTCTTTCGCATCTCGCTTTGCATCGAATCGATCAAACGCATATGGCAGGGGAACACAACCCGTTCTTAGTCGACGACGACTTTGACGACTCAGAGGAGGAGGAGGACGATGACGACCACCAGATGCTGCTGCGCACGGCGGCGAGAGCGAACGTCGCGGCGGACGTCGCGTACGCACACAACCCAGACGACAACGTCTTAAACGACTTTGATGTCATCAACGACCAAAAACCGATGACGATGATGAGCAAAAGCAGCGTGTTTTCGAAAGAACCGAGGGCGGCGACGGCGGTGCCACCGGTTGGTGGTGGGTCGTCGAGCGGCGGCGCGAACGATGCGACGATGCGTCGCGGGAATACTACTCCCGCGAGGACACCGTCGACGACGTCCTCGTCCGGGGGTGGATTTTGGATTTTTAGCTTTGCATTCTATCAAAAATATTTCGACGGTGCGTCCATACGCGGAGGCGGCTTTTGACCTTAAAGCAAGGGGGAAGGGGGAACGTCGATGCGTGTGAACCGCTCGGACAGCGCGTAACCGTCTATTCGGTGAAGCGTGGGAAAAGAACGCGTCGAGATGGGTGTTTTTTTTTTGTTTAGTTTCGCGTCCGCGTTTCGCGACGTTTTTGACCCGAGTTTCTTTCTCGCCCTCTCTTTCTTATTCTGCGCATGTGATGCAACACAGTGGACACCGCGGACGTCGTTCGGAGAATCAAGAAAGGCACGTACGGTGCATTGGGCGGGGCGCTGTTTTTAGACGACGTGAAAGAGAAACCAGATTTGTACGGCGCTTTTTGGGGGTGCGCGACGTTAGTTTTTGTCGTTGCGATGGGCGGGAACTTTGCAGATTATTTGGAGAGCATGTCTGGAAGCGGGAGTAATAGTAAAAAGAGAATGATGATGCGGAGGTTGTTGGAAGAAGAAGGAAACGTGCCACCACCACCATCACCGGTCTCTTCACCTCCCGCGCGAGTAGATGCGAAAGAACCATGGCAATTTGACGTGACCAAAGTCTCGCAGTGCGCGGCGATGACATATGCTTACGTCTTCCTCTTTCCTCTTTCTTTATATTTAGTTAAAAGGTGCTACGCGGGCGTTCGGAGTGCGAGTTACACCGCGTTGGTGTGTTTGTACGGTTATTCGATCATGTCGTACATACCCGCATCGATACTGTGCATATTTCCGGTGGAAACGTTGCGATGGGTGGCCGTAATGACGGCGTGCGCGGTTTCGAGCGCGAGTTTGTTTCGAAACGTGGACGCGTTGTTGAAAGGAGAATCTGGGAATGCGAAAGCGATGGCAATAGCAAAAGGGATGGGCGTCGCCATCGTCGGTGCGAACGTTATTTTCGCCATCGCGTTGAAGGAGTTATTCTTTCGGTTTTAAAATATTACATCGCTGCGCTATAACATCGAACTAAAACTACAATCTAATCTTGGAAGGTTGTCCCGAACAACAACTCGCACTCTAGAACCTCGATGTTCCCATTGCGCGGGTTGAACATCACGTCTAAGCCAATACATCCCGCGTTGCAGATTTTACGCTCGCGTGCTTTTTTTAACGTTTCTTGTGCTGCGCGGGTCCCATCCGTCGTCTGTCTCAACAACTTGCGAATAAAATCGGAGTGCGAGACAACCGAGACGGAGGCGTGCGATGAATTTTTCAACTCCTTCCAGAATTGTTTCGTGCGTTCGTCCACTAAAGAGGAAGACGAGTCGCTATCATCTGCGGAGATCCACCACTTATCTCTCACGTCGCGAGAATCGACGTCAAAATACTCCGAACACTTCGTTTCACTAAAGATGTCCACTATGTCCTGTATGCGTTGGGTCTCGGCTACGTTGAGCAATTTTAGTTTCTCCGACGCTCTTTTGAAGATTCTCGTTTCGCCGCACTCGAGGCCGACGGAATCGAGGCCCCCGACAGATTTGATTTCTCGACACGCTCTCGAGAATCGGAAATCAACCCTCGGCCACATTTGGTCGTCGTGTTTGTCTTCTATAGTCTTTGCGCTTGGACTCCCACTAATGTTCATGCCTTCGATATCAATGAGGGGCGGTAAATCTAAGTGTTTCGCTATCGACGACGACGATGGAGACGCTGCACCCCGCGCTCCCTTGTTTCTTTTTTGTACATCCGCATTCCGTTTCATCGTCGCGGGGTGTTTTTCCAATAAAATCATCGCCGTTTGTACCGCTCTCGTCAATGGCGACACGATTACGTGATACGTATTCGCATATACCTCTACCCAACTTTCACTACTGCTTAAACTTTCGTCATCGCGATATGTCGTAGGTATCGACGGTTTACTCGCCAGAATTGCCGTTTTCATGCACTGCGCGACGCCTGCTTCCGTCAGCGGATGGTCGTTTGCCATCATGGTTCGAACATTCACGTTTCGTTGGGCTTCATTCCACGTGCTCTCTCCGTGTCTGAATAAATAAATGCGTTTTTTCATCGCTGGTATGACACCAAACAACACTCGCACGACTGCTTGACACTTTCGACTTGCATTTTTCGTGTTCGACAATCCCATTCGAAGCGGCACTATTAAAGTCAAAGTTTTACCGTTATCAATGAAGTTATTGTTATCATTCGTATCAAATCCATCACCGTTTTTCAAGTGTTCGCGCAAAGAACAAATTCCATAACCGATTACTTTCTGCGTGCACGATTTATCCTTATCTTTCCCACTCGTTCCAGACATCATCTTCGACAACCCCATGCTTCCGAAGACGTTCTCGTTGCTCACGCTCGCCTCGACGACCAACCGGTCGTCCGCGGTCAATCCGTCGCGACAGAGCAAATCTCTCGTTTCGCCTCCCCACACGATCGCGTTTTCTTTTCCATTCTCCGTTCGCTTTCTGGCGCTGAATATGCACCGCTTTCCTTTCAAATTCCCGTTTCGATCCGATATCCGCGCCGTCACGCGCACTTCCTCTTTTTGGGAACAATCCACGTTGGACAGCGATTCTAAGCTCATCAAGAGATGGTTCGTGGAGGATCCGTGGTGTCTCATTTCGTCGTCTGACTCTTCCTCTTCTTCTTTGTCTGACGACGCGTCGTCCTCGAATTTTGTGTTTTCGTTCTTTTCTTTCTTTCTTGGACGTCTTCGATCCTTCCTCCATCCCTTCCCTTCTTCTTCTTCTTCTTCTTCTTCTTCTTCTTCTTCTTCTCTCGATGAAACAAAGCCTTTGCAATCCAATCGCTCCACCAAAGCGCTTTGATGATGCAATCCCTCTTCTTTCGCGGCAAAAGACGACGACGGCGAGTCGCCGTCGTCGTCGTTCGCGAACGGGTCGTCGCCGAACACCAACGGCGCGGCGTGCGGCGTGAACGCCGCCTCTGCCTTCTCGTTGGTCATGACGTCGAAGCGCAAAAACGCCGCATAGACACGACCTTTTATACTCTGATGTAATGAAGAGAAAAAGCGCTCCAAAATTCCCCTCACTCATTTTTCGATGGGATTGGACCCCACCTTCGAGCGATGGCTGAGCGACGAAGGGGTGACGTTCGACCGAACCGCCATCGAATTCGTGCGACGACGACGACGACGACGACACCCAAACGCGAGGAGGGCCTTCCACAACGATGACGATGACGATGATGACACAAAGGTCGTCGCGAAAAGGGCCTTGAAAGACGGGGAAAAGGTGGTCGAGATACCGTTGGAGGCGTGTTTTGCATACGAGCAGTCGCTGTTGCGCGAACGCGTTTTGACGACGACGACGCGCAACAAAAATGGAAAAGAAAACGAGGCAAAGACCAACAACGAGAAGTGGAAGAAGATGACGCGCGCGCTGCACGAAGACTCGGACTGGCTGAGTCAGTTAGCCATGGCGCTGTGCTTCGAACGATTTTTAGAAAGCACAAGCAGATTTGGACCGTACTTGAAAACGTTGAACGAACGCGAGCGACACGCGATGTGCAATTGGGAGGAAAAGGAAAAAAATGCGTTGTTAGAAGGCACGGATATAGGGTTAAATTACGTGAGAGATGAGTGTGCGAACGCGAAAGAGGAGTACGAAAGGTTTCGGGCAGCTCTGCCGGCGGGCGCGGACGAAGAACATTTTTCGTCGTTTTTTACGTTTGACCGCTACCGAGCGAGCAGGTCGGTGTGTAGCTCGCGAGCGTTTCAAATTACGCCCGGTAAGATTGGTTTAATGCCCTTGGCGGATTTGTTCAATCATAAGTCGTTGAAGAACGACGTTGCCGTGTGCGAGGGCGATAGAGCGGAGACGGTTGCCGTGGCGGCCGTGAAAAGCGTACCTAAAGGTTCCGAGGTTTTCAATACCTATGGAGTGTTATCAAACACGGACTTGCTGAATTCATACGGATTTTGTGATGGAGACGCCATAGACATAGAGTCAACGGCTCCAAGGATTACCACTTTGAGCGTTCGGCAACTATGGTTAATAATGAATAAAACGGGTGGATGTAATAAGTTACCAGACGCGTTCAGAGAAGACGACGATACTCATACGATTGAGGAAGTAACGCGTTTATTACGGCCTGGAAGAGAGGATGTTCTTCGCTCGATATTTTTACATAGATTAAAGATGTATCCGAATCCAAGCGCGTTTGAACGCGCGTGCGAAGAGTATTTGCTAGCGGGAGAAGGAGAAACAGACACCGAAGAACGCATGCTACTAAAAAAAGAACGCGTGGAACTTGCGAGGACGTGTCGACAATCCGAAATGCGCTGTTTCGAACGCGCCATCGAGGCGATAGGGACGCAAACTGTTTCGACTCAAGAATGCGGGCAAGAGGATACCATGTTTAGTGTCTTTGCGTGAGTAGGGAGATAGAAAGAGAGAGAGAGAGAGAGAGAGAGAGAGAGA
>MDSZ01140285.1_pt1 | contig 17757 bp, 18 predicted proteins | sample 811201 | NCBI WGS metagenome assembly MDSZ01 (sample SAMN05326647, study PRJNA326480) | marine metagenome | isolation source: seawater | place: Indian Ocean: North | collected 2010
CCATGCGGCTGAGTGGCAGAGTGGTCATGCAGCGGATTGCAAATCCGTCTACGCCGGTTCGATTCCGACCTCAGCCTCCAAGAACCTTATCCAACACGAAATAATAATATGAAAAAAATTGTAGTAAGTGGAGGCTTTGACCCAGTGCATATTGGACACCTTGAAATGTTAGAGAAAGCTAAAAATTTAGGTGATCATCTTACTGTAATTCTAAATTCTGATAGATTTTTAAAGGAAAAAAAGGGATTTGTATTTATGCCATTTAAAGAAAGAAAAAAAATTCTTTCTGGATTTAAAGCGGTTGATAAGGTCATTAGATGTATAGATAAAGATAGCACTGTAAAACAGACTTTAAGAAAGTTAAAAAATGAAGGTCTTGTAGATATTTTTGCTAACGGCGGTGATAGAAAAAACTCAAAAGATATTCCTGAGTACAAAGTTTGTAAGGAAAATAATATAAAAATGGTGTTTGGAGTAGGCGGAGGTAAGATTCAGTCGAGTTCTAAGTTAGTAAGTAATTTTTCAAATTACCGTGAGATAAGACCTTGGGGCTATTTTGAAAATCTCATTGAAGAGAGAAATTACAAAGTAAAGAAATTAGTGATTTTTCCTAAAGAAAAATTAAGCCTTCAGGTTCATAATTTTAGAAAAGAAAATTGGTATGTAGTTAAAGGCTCAGGAAAGGTTTTCATCAACAATAAAGTTTTCTCATGCAAGAAAGGCTCAACCTTTGAAATTCTTAAGAAGCAAAAACATAGTATAGAAAATACTGCAAAATCTAAATTAGAGATCATAGAAATTCAATATGGATCGAAATTATCTGAGGAAGATATTATTAGATTCAGAGATAAATATGGAAGGATTTAAATAATTTAATATATTTTGAAGATGCTAAAATAAAGACGTTATTGCAGGTTAATACCTGAAGGATTATAAAATACTTTTGGAGATTTAATACAAAATAAGCCCGGGTGGTGGAATTGGTAGACACAAGGGACTTAAAATCCCTCGATAGCGATATCGTGCCGGTTCAAGTCCGGCCCCGGGTACCAAACTTTTGAAGAAATAGTATTGAAAATTATAAAAAAAGAAGGATATAACGAAGTTATGAAATACTTTGATTAATTTATTTATGCAGGAAGTAGATAAAAATAAACAAACAAATGATTTTGATGATGAAATAGATCTCAGGGAGCTCTTTTTCATATTAGTAAAAGGAAAAAAGATTATTTCTTATCTGACAGGGTCTCTTCTAGCTATTGGAATTATCTATAGCCTTCTTTTACCAAATATTTATGAATCTAAGGCTTTGCTTGCACCAATTGATGAAACATCTTCCTTGATAAGCGGCGCTTTAAGCCAGTACAGCGGACTTGCCGGATTGGCTGGTATCTCTTTACCTACTGGCGATGCTGACAGTAATGCTAAAAAAGCCATTGAAGTAATGAAGTCATTGAGTTTTTTTGAAAACTATATAATGCCTAAGATTTTTCTCCCAGATCTTTTTGCTGTTAAATACTGGGAAAATAAGGAAGATAAGATAATTTATGATGATGATATTTTTGATATAAATACTAATACTTGGGTTAGAAAATTCCGTTATCCACAAAAATTAATACCAAGTGCACAAGAGAGTTTTGAAGAATTTACAGAGCATTATTTTAATTTAAGTGAAGATAAAAAATCAGGATATGTCATTTTGTCTATAAAGCATCAATCTCCATCTCTTGCAAAAAAATGGGTTGAGATGTTTGTTGAAGAAATAAACATTTTTTACAGACAAAAAGACAAAGTAGAATCGGAAAAAGCAGTTGAATATCTTAATAAGCAAATGTTGAAAACTAGCTTTTCTGAAATTAAGCAAGCTACAGCATCTCTTTTGCAAAAAGAAATCCAAAAGTTAACTTTAATTGAAGCAAATCCAGATTATGTTTTTGAATATATTTATCCTCCGTCGGAAATGGAAGAAGAATCTGAGCCAGAGAGATTTCTCATCATTTTTTTATTTGCTTTTTTTGGTTTCTTTTTAGGAGCATGTTTTGTTCTTTTAAGGTATTTCTTTTTTCCGAAAAAAATCGAAGCAGAAATAATAAAAGGTTAAGCTTATCTGGGAATTCTTTTTGAAATAAGATTTTTGTATATAAGAGTGTATTTTTAAGGAAAATAGGTCTCATGTCGGAACAAAAAAAATTGCAATCATTGGGCTTGGCTATGTTGGCCTCCCTTTAGCTGTTGAGTTTGGAAAGGTAAGGCCCACAGTTGGTTTTGATGTCAATACATCTAGAATTAATGAACTCAAAGAGGGTAAAGATAACACTCTTGAAGTACATAATGACGATTTGGCTAAAGCAACTTATTTAGAATTTAGTTGCAATGAGAATGAGTTGAAAGACTGCAGAATCTTTATTATCACAGTGCCGACTCCAATTGATAGTGTAAACAGACCCGATTTATCTGCAATTATTAGCGCTTCGGAGACAGTGGGCAAATTACTTAAAGAAGGCGATATTGTAATTTACGAATCTACAGTTTTTCCAGGCTGTACCGAGGAGATATGTGTTCCTATCCTAGAAAGTTCTTCCGGACTTGTTTTTAATGATAATTTTTTTTGTGGCTATAGTCCAGAAAGAGTAAATCCAGGCGATAAAGTAAATTCAATTACTAAAGTCACTAAGATTACAAGCGGATCTACAGATTCTATTGCGGATGAGATAGATGCTTTATACAGAAACATTATCACAGCAGGTACCTTTCCTGTGAAAAGCATAAAAATAGCTGAAGCAGCAAAAGTTATAGAAAACACTCAACGGGATCTAAATATTGCATTAACTAACGAACTATCTGTCATTTTTGGTCGATTAGATATAGATACTATAGATGTTCTAGAAGCTGCAGGCAGCAAGTGGAATTTTCTTCCTTTCAGACCTGGCCTCGTTGGCGGGCATTGTGTTGGAGTAGATCCTTATTATTTGACTCATAAGGCTGAGCAAGTAGGTTATCATCCTCAAGTGATTCTAGCTGGAAGAAAAATCAACGATGGTATGGCTCAGTACATGGTTAAAAAAGTAGTCCAAAAGATGCTTTTGAATGATATTGACCTAACTAATTGCACGGTTGGAGTTTTAGGCATAACTTTCAAGGAAAATTGTCCGGATGTTCGTAATAGTAAAATTATTGATGTAGTATCTGAACTAAAAAATTGGGGTATAAAAGTAGTCGTTGTTGATCCTTGGGCAGATCCAATTGAAGTCAAGAAAACTTTTGGCATATCTTTGGGAAAAGTTGATATAGAGCATCAGGTAGACTCTTTAATTGTTGCTGTAGGACATGATGAATTTCGCGATTTAGATGCTACTTCCCTGAGAGCTCTTTGCAAGGGATCTTCACCAGTTTTGGCTGATGTAAAATCTATATATAACAGAGATAACCTCATCGATAAGGGCTTTTCTGTTTTTAGACTCTAGGTTTCATCATTCTAGGACTTATATGAAAAAAAATATCGCAGTTATCGGATGTGGAAATTGGGGGAAAAACCTAGTTCGAAATTTTTCTGAATTGGGTGCCTTGGCTGCAGTTTGCGACCAAAATAACCAATTGGCACAATCATGCGCAATAAAATACAACGTTGATAATTTATCTTTTGATGAAGTAATTAATGCTTCAGCTATAAAAGGCATTGTTCTTGCAGTACCTGCTCCTCTTCATGCATCTATGGCAATAAAAGTAATGAATGCCGGAAAGCATGTATATGTTGAAAAACCACTCGCGATGAATACAGATGATGCTGAAGCTATGATTGCCAAGGCTAGGGAAAAAGATTTAAGTCTTATGGTTGGGCACCTCCTTCAGTACCACCCTGTATTTATTGCTGTTCGAAATCTTGTTAGGTCAAAAAAAATCGGCACCTTAAAATATATTTATTCTAATCGTTTAAATTTTGGAAAGGTTCGTTCAGAAGAAGATGTGATTTGGAGTTTTGCACCTCATGATATCTCAATGATATTGTCTTTAGCTGGTGAAGAGCCTGAACAAGTAAGGACAGAATCTTGCAAAATTCTTCAGCCTACTATTTCAGATACTGCAACAATTTATATGGATTTTAAGTCAGGATTGAAGGCTCATGTTTCTGTTTCTTGGTTGCATCCATGCAAAGAACAAAAACTTGTTGTTGTAGGAAGAGATGCAATGATTGTTTTTGACGATACAAAGCCATGGGATGAAAAATTAGCTATATATCGTCATGTTGCAAAACTAATAGATGGTCTTCCAGTTCTTCAAAAATCAGAAGTCGAGTTTATAGATGTTCCACAATCTGAACCCTTAAAGGAAGAGTGTCAGCATTTTCTTTCTGTAGTAGAAGAAAAAAATATACCGCTTACCGATGGAGAGGAAGGATTAAAAGTTTTAAATGTTTTAAAGTCAGCCTCCTTGGGTGTGTGAATTATTGTTAGATAGTATAAAGATACAAATTTTTTTATTTTTAGAAATTTATTATGAATAAAAATATTCCGCTTATCATTTTTGGGTATGCATTTCCTCATAAAAAAACATATGATTTTGTTAGCATTTTATTTGCTAAAGGATTTAGAAATATAGTTGTTGTAGGCGCTCCAAAACTTCTTTTGAAGGGCAATAAAATAATAAATCCAAAAAAAATAATATTGAGGAAAATAGTTATTGTATTAAAGACTTATGTAGTTCACTAGGAATTGAATTTGTGGAATGTGCTCATGATAAAATTGAAGTCATCGAAGATATCAGAGATCGGTTCAAAGCTAATATAGCGTTAATATCAGGAGCCAGAATTCTAAAAAAAGAAATAGTAGATTTGTTTGACAATGGAATTATAAATTTTCATCCTGGCAAAATACCTGAAACTTCTGGCCTCGATTCATTTTTTTATACTATCGAAAAAAATTGTTCACCAGGAGTTACAGTGCATGTAATCGATGAAAAAGTAGATGCTGGAAAACTCATTTTTTTTGAACAATTATTTGTAAAGGAAAATGAATCTATGAAAGAAGTAAGAGCAAACTTATATGCAACACAATTGAAAGCTCTTAGAAATTATTTAGATTTCTATTTTGGAAAGGATATTGATTTTCCAGAAATTAATAGACCTAAAAAAAACATTCCACTTTCAGAAGCTAAAAAACTTGAGATAACATCTCAATATGATTTTTGGTTGGATGCTCAGTTAAAGTTGCAGACTTCTTTTGAAAAAGAGTTTTATGAATTGTGTTCAAAAAAAGATCATAGAAAAATAGAACATTTGATAAAAGAAAACTCCTTCTATTTGTATCTTAAAGGCCAAGATGGCAAAACGATTTTTGATTTTTTAAACAAAGAAAATGATCTTGTATTTGCTGTAAAAAGTTTTTTAGAGAATTATAAGCTTTTTGATTAAAGTATCATTAGACAGCTAAAATTCAGGAAAAAGTTAAAATTAAAATGAGTGAATATATCACCCCCTTAAACTTTATTGATCTTAAAGCGCAACAAGATTTAATACGTGAAGAATTAGACTTGGCAATATCAAGAGTTTTAGATCATGGAACATTTATCATGGGTCCCGAAGTTTTAGATTTTGAGAGCATTTTAAAAAAATTTACGGGGGCTAAATATGCACTTTCATGCGCAAATGGTACAGATGCTCTTTCTTTAGTTCTTATGGCCTGGGATGTAGGGCCGGGAGATGCCATATTTGTTCCTTCATTTACATATGTATCAACTGCTGAAGCACCTGCTCAACTTGGCGCTACACCTTTTTTCGTGGATGTTTGTTCTGATACTTTTAATATTGATCCCAAAAGTTTCAAGCAGGCAGTTATAGATTCTCGTGATTTGGGATTGAAGCCAAGAGTTGTTATACCTGTAGATTTATTCGGCCAACCTGCTGAAATTGATTCAATTACTGAAATTGCTGAGGAAGAAGATATAAAAGTTCTAATTGATGCTGCACAAAGTTTTGGTGGTATGTCTAAAGGAAGGCGCGTTGGCAGCATGGGAGATGCTACAACAACAAGCTTTTTTCCTGCAAAACCACTAGGTTGTTATGGAGACGGAGGGGCAATTTTTACCAATAATGATGAGGATGCAGAAATCATAAACTCCATAAGGCTACACGGCAAAGGATCTCAGAAATACGATAATATCCGTGTAGGGTTGAATTCGAGACTTGACACTATTCAGGCGGCAATATTAATTGAGAAAATGAAAATATTCCCACAAGAGCTTAGTTTGCGATCAGATATAGCAAATAAGTACAGCAATCTTTTATCGTCAGTTTGTGAAGTTCCATCGTTAATACCCCATAATCAAAGTGCTTGGGCACAATACACTATAAAATCCGAATATAGAGACGACTTACAAAAAAGTCTTAAAGTAAAAGGTATACCAACTATAGTTTACTATCCAATTCCACTATCTAAGCAAATTGGGTACCAACATCATCCTTCAGTAAGTTGTGGTCTAGAAAAATCTGAAATATTATCAAAGACTGTTCTTAGTCTTCCTATGCATCCCTATCTCAATGAGAAGGAAATGTCACGTATATGTTCTGAAATAGTTACGCATTTTTCTAAGTGAAAGAAAAAAGCTCAAGTACGACATTTGTTAAATCAATGAGTGCTCTCGTGAGTGGTACTGTTGTTGGCCAGTTAATAACCGCACTAACTTTACCTATTCTAACCAGAATTTATTCACCTGAGGATTTTGCGATGTTGGCTGCTTTTAATGCTATTACTTCTCTTGTAGCCATCGTAGCTTGCTTAAGGTATGACATCGCAATTCCCTTTGCCGAAAAGGAAAAGGAAGCCAGGATATTAGTGGCAACCTCATTTATTTTTGCGATGATGTGTGTGATTCTCGTGATTATAATTTTAAGTATTATTCCTTCTGAATGGATCATTTCTACCTTGGGAAATTTTTCTGATAAAGCATATATTTGGCTTATACCTTTAGCAATATTAAGCTTAGCATCATTCAGTATTGTGCAAAATTGGTATACACGTTTAAAAAAATTTAAATTTATTGCGGGTATACGTGTTTTACAGGCTTCAAGCGCAAGTGGTGCACAACTTATTATGGGTTTATCGGGATTAGGTCCTTTAGGGCTCATATTGGGTTATTTATTCAATAGCTTAGTAGGCGCTTTTCTCATGGGTGTAACAATGTTAAGAAACAAAATAACCCATGGTATTAAGATAAGCGAATTTTCAGGAGTTGCAAAAAATAATAAAAAATTTCCAATGTATTCTACTTGGGAAGCTCTGTTTAATAGTGGAGCAATCCAATTACCTATTTTAATGATCGCTTCTTTTGGAATTGGCCCTGAAGCAGGTTACTTGGCAATTTCAATGTATATGTTGCAAGTACCTATGGTCCTAGTAGGAAATTCTGTTGGACAGATTTATTACTCTGAGGCACCAAAAGCACATCGTGAGGGATTGCTATCTGACTTTAATATTCTCATGCTTAAGAGACTTAGCACTCTTGGCACAGGACCTCTGATATTTGCTGGAATAATTTCTCCAAGTATATTTGTTTGGATATTTGGAGCTGAGTGGGAACGAGCAGGACAAATGGTTAGGTTTATGACACCTTGGTTCATACTGCAATTTATGACATCTCCACTATCACTAGCATTTACGACCATAGGAAGGCAAAAACTTGGATCACAACTCCAAGCATCAGGACTTCTTGTTAGAACAGGAGCTGTAACAGCAGCAGCATTTTTATTTCCTGAATTTATAGTTGAAGTTTTTGCTTTATCAGGAGCAATATTTTATGGTTATTATCTAATTGCGTTATTCAAAGTTGTAAAAACTCCATGGTTGTCTGTTTTAAAAGCATTTATAGGAAATTTTTGGGTTACATTTATATGGCTGATATTTGGTATTGTGGTACTCTTAAGCTTTCCATTTTTTAAGGAGTTACTAATCTAATGAAATTAGCTAACTTATTTTTGCCACGAAATGCATATTTGCTTTTAATTGCTGGAATCCTTTTTCTTTACGGAGCTCTTCCGGCTTTAATTGGGCTTTATATTTTTGAAGATGAGTACTTTATTCTTCTCTCACAACTAACAGCCATTGCCGCTTTGGGTATCTTATTTGGACATAGAAAGTACAAATTAAGATCACGAAATTATTTTAAAAAAATACAAGGTGTTGGATTATTTAGAAAAAGCAATTACGATTTTGTAATCCTAAACTGTTTCATATTTATTTTTATTTTTTTTATATTCATAATTTCGGAGAATTCTATTCCCTTAATCGGAGCTTTTACAGGAGATGACGCATCCTCTTTGAGTGAACAGCGAGGCGCTTTTCTTAAACAACGCAGTGGCTTTATGAATATAGTTTCTTATGGTTTTTCTTTGTATGTCTCTTCAATAATGCCTTTTTGCATTGCGATTCTTTTTGAAATGAGACACAAATTAAGATATCTAGCTTTATCGTTCATGTTTTTTGTGAGCATAGCTTTTCTAGTTAAAGCAATGTTTCTCAACTTTTTTTTACCATTAATAGCTCTATACGTTTCCAGAAATAATATATCAAATAAAAGGATTATTGCTGTACTTGCGGCTGGAATGTTTGTCCTTTTATCAATGATTAGTTTAGCCGGATTCAATGAAGCAGAGAATGAGGCTTTTGACGCAGAGAGTTTTTTGACAGTTTCTTATGGATCGAGTTCTCCTATTAATTTTTTATTTTGGCGATCTCTTGTCATTCCAGTTTTAACGGCTAGAGATACCCTTTTTGTTCATGGCGAGCAACTTAACTCAGAGTTACTATTAGGTACTACTAGTGGCTTTATCGCAACAATAACTGGTCAGGAACAAACTAATATTGAACGTATGGTTTTTGCTCATCAATTTGGCGGTTGGAATGATATAGGTAATGCCAATTCAGTATTTATCACAGATGCTTATGTTAATTTTGGCACTATAGGAGTCTTTATTTTTGGATTCATAGTTGGAAGACTATTGCTTTTATTCTCTAAATATTCACCGCCCCCATTAAGTTACATGTCTCTTCTTTTTGCATTTTTTCTTGTAGGAGCTTCTCTAATAAGTTTGATGCTCAGCGGAGGATTCTTGATTTTAATTTTTTGGCGTTATTTACAGCGCTTGAATATAAAATCTCCAAAAACTTTGAGTATACAAAAAAATACTAGCTAACTTTAAGGATAATTTTGTGATTCACAAAACTCTGAGTAATTTTCCCAAAAATAGATTAGTTATAGTTGTCGGTAATCGCCCACAGTTTATAAAAATGGCTCCTGTTATAGAGGAGCTTAATAGAAAATCTTTAAAGTACATTATTATTCATACTGGACAGCATTATGACCATCAAATGAGCGATATCTTTTTTAAGGAACTGGATATCCCAAAGCCAGATATTCAAATAGAATTAAATTCTAGCCTACACGGAGCGATGACAGCTGAAATTTTAGAAAAGCTTGAGCTCATATTTTTGGAAATTGCGCCTAAAGGACTTCTATTGTTTGGAGATACAAATTCAACACTTGCAGCAGGATTGGCTGCAGTAAAGTTGCATATTCCTATTGCACATGTGGAGGCAGGACCAAGGCTAGGAAATTTCGATACTCCTGAAGAGTCAAATAGGTTAATCGTTGACCATCTTTCAAAGTTAAGGTTTTGTTGTGATTTACCATCTATTGAAAATCTAAAGCGTGAAGGAATAAGCACAGGAGTTATTAATTCTGGTGATGTTATGTTTGATGCATTTCTTAAATATTCTGGAAAAAAAGAAGTTACAGTCAATAAGAAAAAAAAGAATATTTACTTAACACTGCACCGTCCACAAAATGTAGATAGCCTTGAGGCGCATTATGAAATTTTAAGATTTTTAAATGATTGTGATTGTGAGGTATTTTTTCCTATACATGCAAGGACTAAGTTAAGAATTGAAGAATTTGGGTTAACAAAAAAATATGAATCAATTGAAAATGTCACTTTGTTAGAGCCTTTAGGCTATATTGAATCCATTGCCTACATTAATGCATGTGATTTTGTGATAACAGACTCTGGAGGCATTCAAAAAGAAGCCTATTTTGCTGGAAAATCATGTATTTTAATGCTGCCAGTTGGACCTTGGCCAGATTTGATTAAAAGCGGATGGCTACTTTTGGGAGATTGGATAATTAGTAATAAAATGAGAGATACATTTCAACAGACTTATAAAGCTAGTTTGCCTAAAAAGAAACCAGAATTTTTTGGGAAAGGTGATGCTTCAATAATTGTTGTTGACGAACTTATTAAAAATGGCTTTATATGAAGGATAAACCCTTTAATCCATCGGTAGTTTTTGTAACACATGCGTTTCCACCTGGAGGCGGTTCAGGAGTTCAAAGAATTGTAAAGTTTGTAAAATATCTTCCCGAAACGGGTATTCGTCCAAGTGTTATTACCATCAAAAATATTTTAAAGAAGACAGCCGATGCAAGTCTGCTTGAAGAGATTATAAGTGTAGAAACTATTCGATCTTTTTCATTGGATCCTATGTTCATTGCAGACATCCTTAAATCAAATCATAAAACAGTAACTCCAAATAATAAAAATGAGTCAATAAAGTTAAATATTAAGAACTTTTTTTTTGAGCTAGCTTTAAAAATAAGAGACTACTGTAGACTTCCAGATCAATACATAGGATGGATCCCATTTGCATTCTTTTCTGGAGTAAAGCATATAAAATCTCAACATAATCCTATAATCTTAGCTTCATTGCCAACATATACTAACGGTCTTTTAGGTTATTTTTTAAGTAAGGCTACCGGCGCGCCTTTGGTGTTAGACTTTAGAGATTCTTGGACTGATGATCCGTATCTAATTCTTCCTACAAAATTTCACAGATGGGTACATGAAAAGTTAGAAAAGATTGTTCTTGGACATGCAAAACATTTCATTGTTTATGCAGATTGGTTGAAAAAAGTATATGAAAAGCGTTATCCAGGAATTCCAGTTACTGTCATCTTAAATGGATATGACAGTTCAGATTTTCCTATAAAAAAAATTAGAGATCCAAAAAAAACTAAAATCAGGCTTGCTTATAGTGGTTCTCTTTTTCAGTATCATGAAGAATTCATTGAAATACTATTTTCCACAGTTGCATCCCTTCCCATTAGCACAAAAGATCAGTTAGAGATGGTTTTTGCTGGAGATATTCAGCTAACAAATTTTGACAACTTGGTAGAAAAATATGGCTTGGAATCTGTTGTAGTAAAACTTGGTTACATAAAGCATGAAGAAGTTTTATCTCTGCTACTTTCATCCGATGGTCTTTTATTTACAATCCCAAAAGGTGATAAGTTATCTTACACAGGTAAGATATTTGAATATTTAGGTACCAGAAAACCAATTATAAGCTTTGTTTCTCCTGAAGGCCCAGCTGGCAAATTATTATTTGAATTTGGTCAAGGTGATTTGATAATTGACTATGACAAAAGTTATGCATCTAAAATCTTTTCAAAGCTGGATCAATTAAAGTATATTGTCACTCATCCTGATGAGGACCTATACGCAAAAATTGAAAGAAAAGGACAAGCAGGCGCTTTGGCAAAAATTTTAAGAAATATTATCAAATCTCAAACAACATTTTCGAATAGCATAAAATGAACCAACATGAATTTGAAAGAGTACTAGTGCTCTCACCACATACTGATGATGCGGAAATTGCCTGTGGAGGCACCATGGCTAAACTTCTAAGAGATGGAGCTCATCTTAAAAGCATAGCATTCTCTGGTTGCGAGGAGTCAGTCCCTTCTGAATTCCCTGAGAATGAACTTAGAAAGGAGTTTTATAAAGCACACAAGGCGCTTGGAGTTAAAAGAGAAAATTGCGAGGTGTTAAATTTTAAAGTAAGAAAATTTCCAGAACAGAGGCAAGAAATATTAGAAAAACTTGTAGCACTGAATAGAGATTGGGACCCAAACTTAGTGCTGGTAACAAGTACTTCAGACACACATCAGGATCATCTTACTCTTGCTGAAGAGACTTACAGAGCTTTTAAAAAAACCTCTATTTGGGCTTACGATTGCCCTTGGAATCAGCAATTCCCTAAACTAAATTGTTTTATAAAGCTAGATGAAGATTTAATGAAAAAAAAGCTTTCTGCGATAGCTCAATATAAATCGCAACAGTTTAGAGGCGGTTATGTGAATGAGGAGTTCATTCGCGCACTCGCTTTGTTGAGAGGCAGTCAGATGGGAGAGAAATTGGGCGAAGCTTTTGAAATTGTAAGATATATGAAACGACAATGATTTTTTTAAGCTGTTTCAATTTAGAATTAATAAGAGAAATAAATATAATTTTTGATGATTCTATGGCTTACTTGGCTGAAAGGAGTATTTCGTGTATTTAATTACCGGGGCCTCAAGAGGGATCGGCAAGCTATTGTTTGAAAACTTTTCTAAAAGAGGTGAAATTTGTTATGGAACTTATTATAGCTCTCCATCAAAAAAAAATAATCTTTCAAAAGTTGACGTAAGATCCTTTGAAGATGTTTCTAATTGGGTCAATGAAATCTTAGATGAAAGCGAGAGTGACAAGCTAGTTTTAATTAATTGTGCTGGAATAACATATAATTCTTTTGGCCATAAATCAGATTTAATTAAGTGGCAGAATGTAATTGAAGTAAATTTAATAGGTTGTTTTAACTGCATTAGAGCAATCCTTCCTCATATGAGAAAAGCAAATTATGGTAGGATCATTAATTTGTCTTCTATTGTGGCGCAAAAAGGTATACCAGGAACATCCGCTTATGCTGCATCCAAATCAGGTTTGTGGGGCATGACTAAGGCATTGTCAGCTGAAAATGCAGAAAAAAACATAACTATCAATAGCATTAATTTGGGATATTTTGATATTGGAATGATTGATCAAGTTCCGACTAAAAATTTAGAGGACCTAGTTGATAATATTCCTGTCAAGCGACTTGGAAAGCCTAAAAATATAATAAAAACTGTAGATTACATTATTGAAAATACAGATTTATGTGGAGCCTCTATAGATGTAAATGGCGGATTGTTCTGATGGAAAAATATTTTGATGAAAGTAAGAATATCGAAATAGTTGCAAAAGAGATTAGAGTTGGCAAAGATGTATCTTTTGGTTCTAATGTAAAAATTAAATTAAATGGAGTTTTCAGTATTGGAGATTTCAGTAGATTAGGTAACGATACTGAGATACTTGGTCATAATGTAACCATTGGCTCTCATCTATTTCATAGCTCAGGACTTAGAGTCGGCGGTGGTGGAAGAGAAAACCATACAGCAAACCTCACGATAGGTGATAGATGCACGATTCATAATAATTTTATCAATGTTTGTGAACCTATATTAATTGGAGATGATGTAGGACTTTCAACTGAAGTAGCTATACTCACACATGGGTATTGGTTATCAGTTTTAGAAGGTTTTCCAGCCTCCTTTGCTGGAGTTAAGATTGGCTCTGGAGTAATAATTGGTTATAGAAGTTTGATCATGATGGGAGCAGTAATTCCTGAGAAAACAGTAATAGGGGCACAATCAGTTGTTACAAAGACTCTCGAAAAAAAAGGTATTTATGCTGGATCTCCAGCACGTTTCATAAAGGACATAAAGCCGCTAACTTATGATCAAAAAATAGCTGAAATATCAAGAATAATTGAGGATTACAAAAGCAAATCAGTTTATCGTGGAGTAAACACATCACAAAATTTGACGCTAGACTATCCATTATTGACGTTCAAGGACTTTACTTTTAATGTTGAAACATTTGAACATTCGGGAGCTGAAGACGAGGATACCGATGACTTTCGTGATTACATAAGAAAGTGGGGGATTCGAATTTATACAGATCGAGGTTTTAAGTCAAAGCCTTTTGTAGTGAACTAGACTTCTTTAATTTGTATTTTATAACTAATCAATTCTTATGAGATATGCGTATTTGTAAAACTTGCATCATGGATGAATCCGACACGACGATCACTTTCGATGAAGATGGCATATGTTGTTACTGTAAAAACTTTCATTCTGAAATATTACCTAATTGGCATACAGACGAAAGAGGTTACAGCTTGCTCATGAAAAATGCTGAGAAGATTAAATCTGATGGAAAGAAGCGTGATTTTGATTGCATTATTGGACTCAGTGGCGGTCTAGATAGTTCCTACTGTGCCTATATAGTGAAAGAAGTAATGGGGTTACGTCCAATGCTTTTTCATGTTGATGCTGGCTGGAATACAGATCAAGCTGTTAGTAACATTGAGAAAATTGTAGATGGGTTGGGATTAGACTTATACACCGAAGTAGTAAATTGGGAGGAAATTAAAGATCTTCAAGTAGCCTTTCTCAGATCGCAAGTTCCTCATCAAGATATTCCTCAAGATTGTGCATTTTTTTCAACTCTTTATCAGTTTGCAAGAAAGAATAAAATAAAATATGTCATCACCGGTGGAAATTTCTCGTCAGAGTGTATCAGAGAGCCAGAGGAGTGGGGTGCTTATCCAGGTAATGATAAAACTTTTATCAAAGGTATTCATAAAAAATTTGGATCTCGTCCACTTAAGTCGTTCCCAATTATAGATGTATTTGTGTCCAAACTTTATTACACATATATTCTCGGAATGAGAGTTTTTAAGCCTCTTGACCACATACCTTACTTAAAAGCAGATGCTGAAAAATTATTAGAGTCTAAGTATGGTTGGAAAAAGTTTAAACACAAACATCATGAATCAAGGTTCACAAGGTTTTTTGAGGATTACTGGCTTCCTAAAAAATTTGGATACGACAGACGTAAAGCACATTTCTCAAGTCTAATTTTAACAGGTCAGATGGATAGGTCAGAGGCTTTGAATCGTATTCAGACAAGTGAACTTAACGAAGAGTTTTTGAATCAAGAATTTGAGTATGTAGCTCATAAACTTGATCTCTCTACCGAAGAGTTAAGGAGTATATTTAACGATGAAAATATGACAAGTTCCGATTATCCTAGTAAAAAACTCATCATTAATTTTGCTGCAAAAGTTATGTCACTACTTGGTCTTGAAAAGCGCTTATACAAATGATTGGAATTTTGAGTTATGGCCTCGGCAATGTTTCTGCGTTTGTTAATATTTACAAAAAGTTGGGTATTGAATGCAAGTTAGTGGAAGAGCTGGACGATTTGATTAATATAGATAAGTTGATTTTACCAGGAGTTGGCGCCTTCGATTACGCAATGAAAAGCTTCAATGACTCGGGATTACGTCGAGAAGTTGATAGGCTTGTATTAGTTAAGAAAGTTCCAATATTAGGAGTTTGCGTTGGCTTACAGATAATGGCTAATTCAAGTGAGGAGGGTATTTTAGGCGGGCTTGGATGGATTGATGCAACAGTCGTCAAATTCGATTCAGAGTCTCTTCATAAAGGAGATCCATTACCTCATATGGGCTGGAACAATTTGAAAGTGCTTGTTGATGATCCTATATTAAAGGGATTGGATGATTCTAGATTTTATTATTTACATTCCTATTTCGTAGTCCCAAAAAATAAAAAAGAAGCCATCGGTTCTGCTATTTATGGTGAGGAATTCTGCTGTGTAATACGTAACGACAATATATATGGCATGCAGTGTCATCCAGAAAAAAGTCACTCTTTTGGGATTCGGTTTCTTAAAAATTTTGCTGAAATTTAAATATGCTCTCCCCGAGAATAATTCCATGTCTGCTTATAAGCGATGGAGGACTAGTAAAAACTCAAAAGTTTACATCTAAAAAATATGTAGGAGACCCGATAAATGCCATTCGTATTTTTAACGAAAAGGAATGCGATGAGTTAATGGTCCTCGATATTGATTCGACAACCAATGATATTAAGCCAAATTATGAAAAGATTAAGAAGTATGCTGCAGAATGTAGGATGCCTCTTTGCTACGGCGGAGGCATAAAAACAGTAGAACAGGCCCGAGCCATCATAGCATTAGGAGTGGAAAAGATAGCTTTATCATCTGGAGTAATAGGAAATCTTCCCTTGATAGAAAATCTTGCATCCGCTCTTGGTACTCAAAGCGTTGTTGTCGTCCTTGACGTAAAAAAAGATTTTTTTGGAAGATATAAGGTCTACACACACAATGGAAAGCAGGCTACAGGCTTAGATTTATTTACTTTGGTTTCAAAAGTTCAAGAATATGGTGCAGGTGAGATTGTCATAAACTCAATAGATCGTGATGGGATGAATGAAGGGTATGATTTTAAATTAGCAAAAATAATAAAAAAACAAGTACATGTTCCTCTTACTTTTCTAGGAGGCGCAGGAAGCTTAGATGACATAAAAAAATTAACCTCTGAAAATGGCATTATAGGATGTGCTGCAGGAAGTTTATTTGTATTTAAAGGAATCTATAGAGCCGTTCTCATAAGTTACCCTGATCAATTACTTCGTCAAAAAGTTTTAAAAGGTGTAAGCGAATAACTCAAATATTAAATTCATAGAATGGAAGATCTTATAATTTTTATATATGCTAAAACCAAAGATTTTTAGACATTCTTCTTTCTATAGCAAGAGCAATTATTTATGAATGGAAAATGCGATGTTTTAGTCCTTGGTGTTACAGGAATGCTTGGCAGTACTGTTTTGAAATATTTTTTTTCTAGAAATAAATACGAAGTATTTGGAACAATTAGAGGCTCTAAAATTCCTACGGAACTTGAAAATTTGAAGAAAAACATCATTTGCGAAATTGATGCAGAACATACGGATGAGATTGCCAAGGTTCTTGCTATATATAAACCCTCAATTGTGATTAATTGTGTGGGAGTTGTTAAACAACTTGCTGAATCTAATGACCCACTGATATGCATGCCTATCAATTCACTTTTGCCTCATAAACTTAATAGGCTTTGTAAATTACAAAATGTTAGATTAATCCATATTAGTACAGATTGTGTGTTTGATGGCGAAAGAGGAATGTATCTAGAATCTGATTGGCCAAATGCGAGAGATCTTTATGGGAGAACCAAACTCCTAGGTGAAGTAGTTAGCGATAACTCTATAACATTACGCACATCAATCATAGGCCATGAAATTGGATCAAGCCAAAGTTTGCTTGAATGGTTTCTTCGACAAACTGGGGATAGTGTAAACGGTTACAGTAAGGCAATTTTTTCCGGACTTCCAACTGTTGAACTTGCTAGGGTTATTCACGATTATGTTATTTGCGAGCCATCATTGAATGGTTTATATCATGTTTCATCAGACCCAATTAATAAATATGAGCTCCTAAAACTAATTGCAAAAGAATACTCTAAGGAAATTGAAATATCTAAGGAAGATTCAATTATAATCGATAGATCTTTGGATTCATCGAAGTTTAGAGAGGCTACAAATTATCAACCAAGTTCATGGAAAGAAATGGTTGCTAAAATGAAAGAGTTTGGTTAATTCATTTTCATGAGGAGATTTTAAAATGTTCAAAAATAAGGTGCTACTAATTACCGGAGGAACAGGATCTTTTGGCAATGCTGTACTTAAACGTTTTTTAGATTCTGAATTTTCAGAAATTCGTATTTTCAGCCGTGATGAATTAAAACAAGAAAATATGCGGATTAGTTTGAATAATCCTAAAATCAAATTTTATATTGGCGATGTAAGGAATTATCAGTCAGTGATCGGAGCAATGAATGGGGTTGACTATGTTTTTCACGCTGCTGCTCTTAAACAAGTTCCGTCTTGTGAATTTTATCCTATGGAGGCCATACAAACTAATTGCTTAGG
>MDSZ01266218.1_pt1 | contig 17756 bp, 16 predicted proteins | sample 811201 | NCBI WGS metagenome assembly MDSZ01 (sample SAMN05326647, study PRJNA326480) | marine metagenome | isolation source: seawater | place: Indian Ocean: North | collected 2010
TGCCCTTACAAGGCAGATGTCGGGAGTTCGAATCTCTCAACGCCCACTTCTCAGAAACCCTCGTATATTGACGGGGGTTTTTGTTTTTATGTAAGTCTGTCAAAGTTGTCTTTCTTAATCATTGTATGACATTTATAATACTTTGAAGGCAACACAACCTAATTCAATTGCTTATTTCAACTAAAGTGAGGGGCATACCCCGTTTGATAGGGGGGGTAGGTATCTGTACAAAGACGCTCACACATTCTGCAATGATTTTTTGTAGTTCAATTATGTCGTGTATTGTTTAATACATATTAATTAGATTTGTACCCGTTTATTAATGAGGGTAATATGAAATATTTATTATTATATGTATGAATTAATCATAGATAAATTGTATTTTGATAGCCATAACTTGAATGGTTATGATATTTTTCAATATTTAAATTTAAATAAAAAGATAGTATATGTTAGATAGTTTAGCCTTCGAGGGTGTAGGGTCATTTCGCAATCATATCGAACCAGATCAATTCATTTATAATTCAATATTTACAATTTTTGGCAACATCATTTTGGGCTATTTATATGTAAAGTTTGGCAATTCCTTTTCTGATCGAAAAGTTTTAGCTAAAAACTTTGTGATTATTTCGTTAACTACTATGGTTATAATTACCATTGTAAAATCTTCTCTAGCTTTATCATTAGGGCTAGTTGGTGCACTTTCTATTGTTCGTTTCAGAACAGCTATTAAAGAACCGGAAGAATTATCTTATTTGTTTGTATCTATAGCTATAGGGTTAGGTTTTGGAGCTAATCAACTATTCATTACTTTCTTAGGTTTAGCTTTTATTTGTATTGTAATAGTCCTACTTAGCTACCTTAGCAATGAAGATATGAAGACTAATAATTTGTATATTGATGCTAAATTAATTGAGAATGAAGATGTAACCTTATCGAAGATAGTTAAAATAATCTCAAATAATAGTAAAGAAGTTGATTTAATAAGTTTCGAATCAAGTGAAAAAAAATTAAAATCTGCATTTAAAGTCAATTTTGAATCTTTTAATTCTCTAGATACTCTAGTAGAAGAATTAAAGAATTTTCAAAAAAATATCGAAGTGTCTTTTTTTGAAGACTAGCTTTCATCAAGAAGATGAAAATAAAAAAAAACATTTCAAAAAAGATATATTTAAATCTCTTCACATCTTCAAAACTTTTAATTAGCATAGCCTTTGTTACTTATATTTTTTTGCTTGGCACAATAGAAGGCTCAAAAGGAATAATAGGTAACTTTATAATTCCGGTGTTAAAATCTAATATAAAGATGATACCCAATTATTTTTCTAGTATGTTCGTTGATACAAGATCCATTTATTTAGATATCCCTTTTGAAAGTATGTACAGTATTGAGAAAAAAAGATCGAAGGCAATGGAAAGGGGGCGATTAATAACATCCTCATCTGATTATGTTTCAGCCAAGATTAGTATTGATGAAGTTACCAAAAAATGTAAGGTAAGGCTCAAGGGAGATTTATCTGATCATTGGGATAGCGATAAATGGTCATTAAGAATAAAACTCAGTGGTCAAAATACCATAATGGGTATGAAAAAATTTAGTATACAGCATCCAAAAACAAGGGGCTATATCAATGAATATATTTGGCATAAAATTTTAAAAAATGAAAATTTAATAGCGTTAAGATATAATTTTGTTAGAGTATATATAAATGGTGAGGATAAAGGTATTTATGCTATTGAGGAGGGCTTTGAAAAAAGATTAGTTGAAAATAATTCACTGCCTGAGGGTCCAATCTTTTCATTTGATGAAAAAATTGTATGGGATTCAAGTAGTAAAATTTTTGATGATAATAAAAATACATTTCTAAACTCCTTAGATTTAAAGTTATACAATCCATCTAGAACTTTGGGAGATAGTTTAAAAAAACGAAATTTTGAGGTTTTAAATTCGTTAATAGAGTATTGGAAACAAGATAAAATTAGATCAGCTGAAATTTTTGATATGAAAAAATTCGGAAAATTTTGGGCTATTTGTTTGCTTACTGGAGCTAGACATTCGCAGGAATTACATAATATAAGATTTTATTTTAATAAATATACCTCAAAAATAGAGCCAATTGGATATGACTCAGGGATATTTCAATCTATCAACGTGCCTCGTTATAATGAAGTACTAGAAGAAAAATCACTTCAAAAGATTTTATTTGCTGATAATGAATTTATGTATCACTTTATTAAAAATTTAGAAAAGTTCTCAAGTAATGATTATTTAAAGAAATTAATTGAGATAATAGAGGTTGAATCTTCCTATGGCTTGAAAATAATTCATAAGGAATGGCCGTATTATTCATTTGATTTTAGTCCGGTGAATGATAATGCTAAAGCTATTAAATCTCTATTAAACAATGATAAGTTGGTTACATTTAATAAAGCCTTAGGCTTATCATCAAGTTCTTTTAAAATATCTAATAAATCTAAACTTCCAATTCAGATTAAAAAAATAAATCTAAATTCTGATACTTATGATTTTGATAAAATTATAAATTATAATACCAGTCTTTCTTTTATTTTAGATGACATATCGACTTCTATAAACAAAAATGAAATTTATAATGAAAGTAAAATAAGTATTGATTATTCTTTTTTAGGATTACAAAAAACGCAAAACAAGCAAATAAGTTCATTTAACATTTTAGAAGATGATTTGGTTAATCTAGATAGATTTATTGTTCCAAATAATTTAAATCAATTTAGTTTTATTGATTTAGATACATTGTCTAAAAAGGCAATAATTAGAAAAGGATCTTGGCTAATTGAAAATTCTCTTTATTTAAAAAATGGATATAAACTTTCTATTGAACCAGGCGCGAAAATTAATTTTGTTAATGGTTCTTTTATTTTTGTTGATGAGTCTCCAGTTGATATCATCGGCTCAAAAGTTGATTCTATATATATGTTTTCTTCAGATAGCTCAGGCATGGGCTTATACGTTAGGAATTCACTAGTTAAATCTGAGATTAATTATCTAAGTTTTAAAAATATGAGAGGATTAAATTATTTGAACGGAGCTATAAATTTTTATAATTCTGACGTATATATAAATAACTCTGTATTTACTAATAATTACAGTGAGGATGCAGTTAATATTATAGAATCAAATTTCACCATTGAAAATTCTAGGTTCTATGGAATTGCTTCAGATGCAATAGATATTGACTTTGGGTATGGTGAAATTAAAAATTGTATTTTTGGAAATATTAAGAATGATGCAATAGATGTATCTGGAAGCAAAGTCTTAATTACCCATTGTGATGTGAGTAACTCCGGTGATAAGGCTATTAGTTGCGGTGAAGCTAGTACCGTAACAATAAGCAGTATTAATTTATTAAGATGTGGTATAGGCATTGCGGCAAAAGATAATTCTAAAGTTGATGTATCTAATGCATCAATCAGGCATATGAGGCTAGGCTTGGCGGCATACCAGAAAAAGCCGGAATTTGGACCAGCTTTTATAAATTGTGAAAGTTCTTTTTTTAGTCATTGTGACCAAATTTTTGATACTAGAAATAATTCTGTTATAAAAATGAATAATGATATCGCTTATAAAGATTAATGTACTTTGGAAGTTCAAATTTTTTTAAAAAAATTAATTCAAATTCTAGATATGAATTAAAATTTTTGTTGCAAAGTGAATTTATTAGTTTCGAAAAATTCTTAAGATCTAGTCGTTTAGGTTTTAAAGAAATATATTCGGAAAGAATTATTAATAACGTTTATTTTGATAATAACAGCCTTAACAGTTTTAACGATAATATAAATGGCTTACCAAATAGATTTAAAATTAGAATAAGGTGGTATGGGGATGATTGGGATATTATAAATGAACCTAAACTTGAATTAAAAATTAAAAATGGACATGTTGGTAAAAAAATTACTTTCCCAATAAATGGATTTAGTAATGATATTTTATTTGACAAAAAAAACAGAAAGAATATTTTCGATAATTTATCTTTTTCTATGAAAATGAAAAATCAATTAAAATTTTTAGAGCCGACACTTTGGAATAAGTATTCGAGAAGGTATTTTTTATCTCGATGTGGTGATTTCCGATTAACCTATGATTTTAATTTATCTTTTTGCTCTCCTTATAGTATTGAAAATAAATTTTTTAAAAAAGAACCAAAATTATCTTTAATTGAACTGAAGTTTGATAATATTTTTCAAATGAGGAAGAAAATAAATTTTGACATTCCACTTCGGCAATCAAGGTTTTCAAAATATGTTTATGGGAAATCTATTTTAATTAATTATTAGATACACTCTAATTTGTGTTTTTTTCTACTTTCCTGTTCTTTTTATTTTTCTAACCTGATCATTTTCATTTTCGCAAGGTAGAAACTAATTAAAAATTTATCTGTAAGTGTTGTAATGTAAAGTCTTAATAGTTGAGAATTTTGCCACTTTCATTCAGATATAATAACTGCTATAGACTCAGTCGCTCAAATCCATTTAAATATTTAGAATTTCGTGAGACTCTCGGCTCAAGATAGTTAGTAATAGTTATTGCATCCTCATCATCTTCAACTGCGTACTTCAGTTCTAGAATCAAAGCATCTCTATCTATCCATCGCGGTCCTCTTCCCGCTAGAACAGAAGGGATAGTGTAATATTCTACATTTTTATCCACTGTCGCTCTAAAGCGACTATCCCGAGATAAAAAATATTGTCGCTCATACCGATTTATCAGAATAGGTCTAAGCTGGCGAAAATCTTCGCATAGAGCTGCTGGAGCTCCAGCATTCTTCATTTTTTTAGAGATAGCTTTTGACGAAAGATCATTCACAAGTGCTATCGGCTCTAAATATATTGATTTTTTTGTACCCACAAATCCCTTCTTAATTTTTTTCTCCAAACAAGGTCGTTCAATAATTGGTGCCAATCCACCATACCATCTAATCCTTGTTTTTAAACGGTTTGCAACTCCAGCCAAGTTTTCAATATAGCTGTTTACTCCCAAGGAATCGTAATAGACATTGTTCACAAAACGTGTATTATAAATTTCTCGAAATTGACCAACTCCTAGCCGTAAAAATCTATCGATAGTTGTTTGCTCATGAATAGGAATACGATACTTACGTTCATAACGATATTCATTTGATTTACTACCCACATTACTCTCCATAGAGAACTGAACGAACCCTCTTTGCGTTAGGTTCGACCGCTTGCCCCGCTGCTTGAATTACCGATCCAATTTCTAATAGAAAAGGCTGCTCGATATTTTCATTGGAAGTGTATGTGTCAACGACAATCTGAGATGGCCCAAATTCAGGCTTCTTTTGATATGCTGTGTATGCAATATTTGTCCGGTTAATCTTTAAGTTTTCCACTACAACGGTTGAGAGGTCCTTACTTGCTACTGCTATCTCAGCAAACTCAACCTTACAGTTGTCAATATTCATGTGACTTTTTTCGCCACAAGAAAAAGCTTTATCATCCACATTTGAAATAAATACATTCTGAACCTCAACCTTGCTACCAGATACATCTATCGCATCATTTCCAACTTTTATAAATTTCGAATTGTATATTTTACCTGTCACAAAATCGCCATCGAAAGCATCAAATAGGATATTACTAAAGACGCTCTCTGAAATCGTAAAATCAGCGCGAATTACATTTAATGCATCTTCACTTTGATTATCAGAAAAGGTGCAATTGGAAATATCGACAGGAGATTCATAGAAGGTAACTCCTCCAGTAACAAACCAATCTTTCCATTGAGGATGATCTAAACCAATGAAATGCACGTGATTTAGTTTGGATCGGCTACTTCCCTTTATCAGGATAAATCCTCTTCCTGAACTATCAGAAGATGTGATTTGGATCGGATTTTGTTTTGTTCCTTCAAACTGAAAGGGAGAATAACTAACGATCATCGCTGAATTTGATAGATCGATATGTGTCCCCGGTTCTACCTTGATTACATAACCTGAAGGAATAATAAGTTGATTCTTTAATCTCCAATGACCCTTTCTGATTATGAGAATTCCATTATCAGATAGGTCACTAAACATGCCAACTGTTTTTTGAACTTCGGTGAGGTTGCTCGCAATTCTGTAAAGATTATGTTGAACTAGAATCTCTTCAGGTTTTATTGTATGATTTATGATTTCATTTGGTAAACCTAATATATGACACTGCAACTCGATTCCTTTGGCCTCAACTTCACTAATAAAAATATCATCAAAAGATTTGTGAAATATAGAAATATAGTTCAGCGATTTACCTGTATGCTTCGCTGGTAAAATATCATTTATTTGAATAATATCGCTGGAACCAGGCACAGAAATTGAAAGCAACCGAATTGGCACCAGTGCATTGTTTGCAATTGTAAAATGTCTATCTCTAGTGCTATCACTCGAAACAAGTCCCAAACGAACACGTGGTGGCTCGTTTGGAGACAGAAAACGAGCAATAGCATCTTGACTTTTATAACGATGCCGCCGGTCATAGAAATATGTTGGATATTCGCTATGTAAAATGGACATGTTCTCCTGCAACTTGGATTCAATTGAGTTAAAAAATGAATCAACATATTCTTGTTTACTCATACGACGCAGTTGTTTTATATACTCAGCCATGAATTCATTATCGTTGAAAAATAAATCATGAAATTCGTTAACCATAGGTCGAAATAGATAATTTCCAATGGACATTACAGCATTACGGCTAGGCACTTCAAGGGATGGCCCATAAGCATTGTATCCAATAGTCTCAAGTTTATTGATAATGGGATTATAATAGAACCGAATATTTTTCCATCTGAGTGCGTGTTGAGAGTCAGTCAGATTTGTCAATGCATAAAGCTTTGCAGCACTCTTTAAATCAAAGACATCTGCTACGCTCAAAGTACCGCTTCGAAAATCATCGAGAAGGTTCTGTGCAATAATAAATTGTTTATGAAGTATCGGATTTTCCCTAATCATAGTGGAGCGAAATACATCAATCTTGCTTGCAAAAAATAAATCTGTGGTAGAATTTACAGTGCCTAAATCATCGAGAGAACCATCGAAGATCCTAGACTCATCAAATTTAAGTATCGGTCCTTCACGACGATGATTATTCTCTATAAACTCTTTGTCAAAACTTTCCTCTAAAGTATAAATTCCGAGATTTTTACCATTTATGATTACATTAACATATTTGTAGCGAAGAGAGATAAGACCTTCATATGCATACCAATTGTGTAGAATCCACTCATTAATCCAACTGCTTCTTTTTGGGTGTTGAAGAGAGAATCGCCGCATCCCAAACAATGCTTGTTTGTTTTTCAATTTAACCCTCAACGACCATTTCTCTCCCTCTACATGATCTAAAGCATCTCCTTTTAAACGAATTTTGGCCTTGACCTCTTTACCTTCCACAGTCAGTCTTGCAGCTACATAGGAGTCCTCTCTAGTAATAATGCGCGAGTCCTTTTCAAGTGCACGCTTCCGCAGATAGGCTAAACGCTGGTAGTTCTCATGATCCAGATCAATACGTATCTGCTTTGGTGAAGCCATCTGTCCTCTTATAATATTTGGAATTATGTTTAGATTAGTTCTTACCGCTGCACGTAAAGCTTCTCGCGCATCTGGGTAATTATAGTATCCAAGACGGAAAATGAACCCACCCCCCAAAATAATGAAAACTAATACTCCTAGTACTAGGGCAACCCATCGTAAGCGAACACTAGGCGCACGTAACCGCCGTAATGATTGTGTATTAATTTTGCGTTCTTTTATAATCATTTAAGTAATAGCCTAAGTTTCAAGAAATGATACAGTTATATTTTTATCAATATTTTTTAGCTCATTTTTTGCTTTACAAAGATTGCCAAAAGATGAAAACTCAATAAAAAATGTTGCTTCAAGAAAATCACTTGATTCATCCAGACGTTTTAGAATAACCCTTTGACTGTATTCCTCTAAACGATTGGTAATTTCTTCAAAAAGCTCAATGGCTGGCACTTTTGACGAAACTGTTATGTAAAGATTCTCCTCTCTATTACTAGATATTGTTTGCATATGCAACAGTGCGATAATCATAATAGAGATCGTAAATGCAACGAAAGTGATTAATCCCTGATCCGCTCCAAAACCGAGACCGATTGCGATAGCGAGGAAAAGATAGGTTAGCTCTTCCGGCTCCTTTATTGCCGCTCGAAAACGTATGATGGATAACGCTCCGACAAGTCCAAGCGAAAGTGCTAAAGAGGATTTTACAATTTGAATAATCAGCATTGTTGTTAAGGAGAGAGGTACAAAATTTCTTGCAAAGCTACGCCGATTTGATAGAGAACCTCCGTATCGAACGTAGACCCAAGTGAGGACCCACGACAACAATCCTGCTAAAACCAATCTTGTAATGAAATGTGTTATGGGAACTTGAGCACTCGTAGTCTCTAAAAATTCTTGAAATGATGGAAAATTATTCATGAAGAAACTCCTTTATTTATGGTAGACATTTCTTGTCCTTATTTTACCTTTGTTAGTGTGAGGATTGCGCCTGACTGAAAAGTAAGAGGTCTTAACCTCCAACTTCGTGAGAAGAAAGACACATAGATGTCATCGTTATCTCCAAATTGAATGATCGAATGTAAAGAATGATCGATCTGACGAATCTTTCTGATTGAAAGAGGAATGGGTTTCTTGGAAACATTCAACTCATATTCTCCCTCTACCAGGATAACTTTAGATTGATTATGCATGTCTGGCAATTCAAGCGAGCATGTCTTGTCTGCCCGAAATACAAATTTGAATTGATGATTATTGTATCTTCCACCCCAAGTTCCCAATATGCGCTCATTTGGGTTATCTCGTTGACATGAAAAAAGTATCAATATCAAAGAGAATAAATAATGCGTTATGTAACCAGTCCTCAAAACCTCAACAAAAACCCTTTTATTATGCAACTCAGCATCATCTGATAATGAATAATTATACATAATAGTATAAAAGGATATTATTAATCTCAAATATACACATTACAAATCAAAAATACTCGAATTTATTATAATAAGAATAATACCATACTTCTTTTCATAAAAGGCTCATCATTGATGTGGCTTTTGCATTATTACTAAATAAAGTTAATTCCTGCTAAGGAAAATGAACCATTTTTAGTTTGATGTTATAAACCCCCAAATTCGTTGGGTTTTTTGTTTATTAATTTTTTTTCACTTCCTTTAAGGCAATGCAAAAAAAGGCACAAAAAGGACACAATTTTTAAAAAGATTCTCGTGAAGAGCTGCCCTTACAAGGCAGATGTCGGGAGTTCGAATCTCTCAACGCCCGCTCCTCAGAAACCCTCGTTTATCGACGGGAGTTTTTGTTTTTCTATACTAATTTTAAAGTGTTCATTCTTAATAATTGTATGACATTGTTATGCTAATGTACAATGCCAGACTTAATTCAATAGTCCAACTGAGTCAAAGTAGTTGGGGGTAGATTTACTTTTTTCTCAATTTTTTATAAGCTAGCGCCGCTCCACCAGCCGCCAAAAGTCCTAATCCTCCAATTGGCGCCTGAACCGGTTCATTAGGGAAAGTAACTCCCTGAGCAAAGATAGTAGCATTAACTATTAATGCATTAATTATAATATAGTATTTTTTGTTCATAACTAATTCCTATTTAATGTATGTAATTTTTTGATGTCTGATTTTGTTCTTTGTTTTGAGTTCAAAGAGATACACCCCTGATGCTAGTTCACTATTTGGTGTCCATTATTAACATGAAAATAAGCATTTTGTTTATAATCATGTAATATAATTTGATACTAAAAATAACTCAGGAAACAAGATAATATATAGATGAGTTTGTATAAGATCTAAGAAACATAATTATGAATTATGGTAAACAGTTTAAAAAGACTTATAGACATTGAATAAAAATGCGAAAAATAATAACTTAAATTAAGATTTATACATTAAAAATAGAGGGTACTAGTTAAATTTTGCCAATTAGAGTCTTATTTGTTGAATGAATATTGTGTGGGTAAACTCTTTATTTTAAGTCAGATGGTTCTTTGAGGCCTATATATATTAATAGAATAGAATGGGGGGGATTCTTGATAGACTTTTTCTGTCTAGAATTATTTACAATTATAAAGATAATAAAATTAAAAAAAGATTTTTAAAAAATAAAATTGAGGAAAGAAAAAGTGAATAAAATTTTCATAATAATTATTTTTCTAGTGTTTAACATTCCAATATACGCTTATATTGGTCCAGGTATGGGTGGAGGAGTTATCGCTACCATTCTTGGAATTATAGGTTCATTATTTTTAGCAATTTTTGGCATTCTTTACTACCCAATTAAAAGATATATAAAAAATCGTAAAAAGAAATAATTAAAATTTCCTATATTATGTTAAATCATATCGCTTTGACTGTCTGCTGTATGTTAGCAGTTGAATTGTTTATTCGTTCAGATTTTAAACTAAGTTTATTTTCTTTAATGGCTGTTTCGGGAAAAGCTATTAAAATTATAAAATCAAAAAATATAAGCGATCATTGGAAAGAAAAGATTATCCCATTTTATGCCATTTCTATGTTCAAATATTCAATTAAATCATTTTTCATTCTTGCTACTATTGCTGGTTTCTTTTTTTTGCCAAGTTTTTTAATTAATGATTTTATCTTTTTTTCTCTATCACTTTTCGGAATTATAGAATCAATTATTATTTGTGTAGTTTATTTAAAAACAAGGAGTATAGTTTTTTGAATAGTTACTCATCATCTCAAAAGCTACTACATAAAATTGCCTTATCTTCTTCATTTTTAAGAGAATTTTTTTTTGATTTAGAGAAGTTATTTTTTTTAAAAGAAGATTTTGAAATTGATACTAGGCATGTATTCATTTCAGGTATGGCAAGGTCAGGTACGACAATTTTACTTAATGCCATTCATGAGACTAATGAGTTTGCTTCTTTGACATATCAGGATATGCCTTTCATTCTTTCACCTAATATCTGGTCAAAATTAAATAAAAATAATAATTTATTGGATAAGCAAGAAAGAGCACATGGCGATGGTATTAAAATAGATACAAGTTCTCCTGAAGCGTTTGAGGAGATATTTTGGAAAACTTTTGATGATAATGATGCTAATAGCTATATTGAATTTATGTATTTTGCTCAGTTGTTGTGTATAAAATACAAAAAAAATCGATATCTAAGTAAAAATAATCAAAATATTACAAGGATTGAATACCTAATAAAAAACTATCCTGATTCAAAAATAATCATTCCATTTAGAGAACCATTACAGCATTCCTTTAGCTTACTTAATCAGCATATAAAATTTAACTCTTTTCAAAAAAATGATGATTTCATAAGGAAGTATATGTCATTAATTGGTCATAGCGAGTTTGGTCTAGATTATATTCCTCAGTTTGATGAAAATCTAAAGTATTTTGATGCCCAAAATATAAACCATTGGCTTGAACAATGGTATTTAACTTATAAATCGTTAAGTCGTTTTTTGATTAATTCTCAAGTGTTTTTTGTTTGTTATGAAGAACTATGTAAAAGCCGCTCAGTATACAGATCAATACTAGATTTCCTTGAAATTAATTTTAGTCATGAATTTGATTTTAGACTTTCCCTTAAAGAAATTGATTTTGCATACGATACGGAGCTATACAATAAATGTTTAAAATTATATGATAATATTAGAATTCAAATATAAACATCTTACACAGGCTATTTGTTGAGGCGCAGATATATTTCTAGGCCATAAATATTCTGAAGCACTTAGAAATATTGATATAAATTTCTAAGTTTCTAATCTATTATTATATTTTTTTTGTATCAAATGTTCTATCTGTTATACTTTTTATTTTAATAAAATATTCTATATTAATTTGCTCTAAAATTCAGTAATAGAGGTTTTTCCAGAATCAAAATATGGTAACATGTAATAAATTAAAAATTAATTACTTCGCATGGATTTTTAAATGGCATTAAATTAATATTAAATAATCTAGCTCAAAATTAATTCGTTTAAAAAAAAGCTCACTTACACTGAAATTTTAACTAGTTATAAATAATATTAAGGTTAATGTATGTTTAAAAAGATAGAAATCTGGGTGCTATATCTATTACTTGTATTTGTTTTCATATCATATATTATTTTTGGTTCAATGGTAATTAGAGAGCATGAAAATGGTCATTACATTCCTGTAATTTCACCAATCTCAAAACTGGCCCATTTCATAGCTTTAATACCTCGAAACATAAGAGATATTAATCATCCTGATGTGAAATATCCTCACAGAGTTTTAGAAGAACGTTTTGGGGACCAATTTAGTTTCAAAGGTGATGCAAATATTGATGAGAAATATTTACTTCTTTCAAGATTCGATGGTGATATCGAAGAAGGTATAGTTGAATTAGTTGATTTACAAAATTTTGATGTTTTACATACATGGAACCCTAATATAGATAATATTTTCAATGGCATTTCAGGTGTAGAGTGGGAAGATTTAAGTATCGATAAGAGTAATAAAAGAACTAAGCTAAATCACCCACTGCTATTTGAAGATGGTTCATTATTGGTACAGTATAATACACCTTTGATGAAAATTGGTAAGAATAGCGATTTAGAATTAATTAAAAGCGATGAAATCTATCATCATTCTGCAGAATTTGATAATGAAGGTAATGTTTGGATATGTGTAGAATATTTCCCTTACAAGGTTGACTCTAAATTTGTTGGTAATAAGTTTGGTGTTTTTAAAGATGATGGTATTAGAAAATTGTCACCTTCAGGAAAAGTACTTTTTGATAAGTCTGTTTCTAATATACTTATCGAAAATAATATGGAGTACCTTGTGTTTGCCTCATCAGATAGGTTTAAGAAAGATCCGATTCATTTGAATGACATTCAACCAGTAGAAGAAGACAATAAATATTGGAAAAAAGGCGATATATTTTTATCGTTGAGAAATTTATCCATGGTTCTATTATACAGGCCTGAAACAAATCAAATTATATGGAAGTCAAAAGATAACCAATTTTTTAATCAGCATGATATAAATATTCTAGATAATCGAAGAATATCAATTTTTGATAATAACGTAAAAACAAATTATAAGGGAAATTTTGTTGATGGGCATAATAGAATAGTAATCTATGATTTTGAGAAAGAAGAATATTTATATTATTTAAACGAGTCATTAAAAAAAGAAGACGTTAGGACTTCTCCAGCAGGAAGAGGTAAAATTTTACCTAATGGTGATTTGTTCATTGAAGAAACTGATTTTGGTAGAACTTTGTATTTTAATTCAGACGGTTCGTTGAGATGGTCGCATGTAAATAGGTCAAAAGATAATTATATTCAACGAGTAGGCTGGTCAAGGATTCTCTACAAGGAAGAAGATATTAGAAAGGTTAATAAATTTATTAAAAATATAAATCGGGTATCTAATAATGCACAAAATTAGTTTGTTAATACTTGTATCATTTAGTCCAATGTATGCCTACATTGGCCCTGGTATGAGCGGTGGTTTAATCGCTACGATCTTCGGCTTTATTGTTTCTATTTTTTTAGCGATTTTTGGAATACTTTACTATCCTTAAAAAAGATTATTAAAAAATAAAAAAAGGCATAAATAAATATTTTTTCTTAGTTTTTTTTAGTCTTATCATTAGCAATGCATAGTATATTTTTTTCAGACCTTAATTAGATTTGATTTGAAATCATCTTTTACTTCATTAAATATAATTTATAAACAATTTATAAAGTTTATAAAATCATACAATATTAGTTATGATTTATTATAACTAATTACTGAATCAAATATTTTCAAGCATGAACATTTAATAATGAAATTTAATGAGTTCAATTAATTATCATAAATTAGAATTAAAAATTGCTATGTCTGCTGATGATGATAGAAAGATAGTCCCCAAAATACTAGATAATGAGAAATTTATATTAGATATTGGATGTGGAATTGGGCAAACATTGTTGGCATTAGAAAAAGAAAATAACAGAGTATTAGTAGGGTCTGATATTGATAAAGATGCAATAGAATTTGGAAAAAAACATTATGGAGGTAGAATTGATTTCGTTCATGCTGATGCCGCTAATCTACCCTTCAAAGACAATGAATTCGATTTTATTTATAGTAGAGTTTCATTTCCATATATGAATATTCCTGTAGTAATAAATGAGATAAAAAGAGTTTTAAAAAAAGATGGCAGGGTTTGGCTGACTTTACATTCAAAAGAGAGAACTATAGATGGAATATTAAATCAAATAAAATTATCCAACTTTATAAGTGCAATAAAAATGTTATATGTGTTGTTAAATGGCTACTTATTTAAATATTTTGGTATTTTAGTTCCATATAAAAATAACAAATATGAAAGCTGGCAAAGCGAAAAGAGAATGAAAAAAATTCTTAAAAATAGCGGATTTAATGTAACGATTGATAAATCAGATAGGTTTTTTATCATTAATGCAAGTTTGTCACTATGAATGTCAAAAGTAAACACATTCTAATAATTTTGCCTAAGATCAAAGATTGCTTATAATAACTTTACTAACTCTCTACTTGTCAAAGGATAGGTGAAATTTGAGAGGAACGTCGAAAATTAAAACACAACATTAAAGCTCAATAAAAAAATTCATATCAAAAAAAGAGTTGATGTGTTTAAATATCTACAACCTAAACTTTTATGAGAATAATATATAAAATCAATAAAAATATAATTTTAAAGTTTAATTATTTATAAAAATCTCAAAAACTAATCTATCAAACTCATTAATATTAGTTAAGTCTTTTAATTTAATTAAAGATGGGGAGCGATCCCAGCTTACTCCAAAAATATGAAAAGTAATTTCTTTTTTAGTTTTTAAAAAACTAATGATCTTATCTGGATTAGCAGGCATTCCAATTACAATAGGTTTATTAAATGACCAATCAATGTGATATGAAGATTTAAAAGGTTTTATTAATACTTTAATAATATTCTTAAAATATTTAAAAAAAACATACTTGAATATATTCTCTTTTTGTACTCTTTTTTTTTCCTTTAATGATAATTGATGGATCGAGTTTTGAGCGTTTTGAATATCAAAAACCACTAATCCATCTACTTTTGCCACTCTTAACATTTCACTAATTGCCTTAATAAGATCTGGGAAATACCAAGACGACCTATAACAAAACACTACATCAAAGAAATTATTTCCAAAATCTAAATTTTCTGCATCACCGACAGTAGCATTAATATTTGGATATTTTTGTTTTACTGTTTTGATGTGAATAGGTGATAAATCTACCCCGTAAACATCAAATCCATATTTTTCTAGTTCTTCAGAAAAAGGCTCCCCATCGCCGATGCCAACCTCCAAAATTTTACCATTTTTTTTACCTTTTATTTTTTGGATAAGTTCTGAATTATAATTTTGATTATCATGTCTCTTTTTTTCTACTTTCCATTGCCTTGGGTATTTTTCCACAATATAACTTTTACGTAGGTTTTTATCCTTCATATCTAAAATTCAAATAATTGAAAGTTTTTTTAAATCACAGTTTAGAAATCAAAATTTAATAAATGATCATTAAGTTAAAAAGTTGTCATGTCAAAATTTGTAGGTTTTTCTTGGATGATATAAACATAAAATGGCTATTTAAACTAAAGTAGGAGGTATATCTCATTTGATGATATATTTTATTAATATTTCTTCATTAGGTCTCTATCAATCGGGACCTTTTCTACAGCGATTAATTACCCTAGCCTAATGTAGGCCCTTGAAATGACTCTGATGGGAAAGTCATTACTTTAAGAATATGTTATGGCTGTAAATGCTAAATAACGCAATATATGATACTTAATGATAATTATCCGTTCTCCATCCTTAAGTAATTGGACATTTTGATATTTTTTTATCATAAAATTTTGAAAAATGTAATTGAAAACAATCAAGCATTGTCATATGATAATGCATACAATCCTCATATTTAGTTAAATCAGAACGATTATTATTAATTATTTGATCAATAACTATACCAGTCAATTCACTTTGAAAAGGTAGATTGATTTTTTTTTGTGAATGAAATTGATTTGATACGTATTTTTGTAAAATCCTATCATGTTCAAATATTTTAAAAGAAATGGTAGGAGTATTAATTGAAATCTCAAATCTATTTTTATATTTTTTATCATCCTTAATAATTAATCTATCGCCATTGCTAGTTCCAACTTTTAGAATGCCTTTTAACTCTTTAAAATTTTTTCGTTTTGAATTAAAAATTGATTTCTTTAATTGATTAGAATCAAATGAAAAATCAACTTGATTAGTCAAATACGAAAATAAATCTATCATATGGATACTATTACATGCTAAGCCCCATTCATATCCAACTACTTCAATGGATATCAGCTCATCGATAATTTGTTTTTTTATATCTTTATAAACTTCGAATATTCGCCTGGGGAAGTTTATCCAAGTTTTTATATTATTTTTTTTCAAGATTTCTAAAATTGGTTTAAAATCACTAGAATTTTGGAACACAACTTTTTCTAATAACAAATATTTTAGTTTGCATCTTTCTGCTATCAATTCAACCACAGCTCTCCTCGACTCTGCAGTAGTAGAAATGATTGCAATAGTAATTTCTTGTGGTAATTGATTTAAATTATCATAAATAGTAAATGTATGTTTAGAATGTACTTTCGAAAAATAATTAAACTTTTCATTCAAAAGATTTATCGCATGTTTTTTTGAGTCTACTATGTGTACGTGAAATTCATTAGAGGATAGTAGTAACCCTGAAATATGATGGCTGCCCAAATTACCTGCGCCAATTACAGCTAAATTAATCATACTAAATTATTTTTTTAAGTGTATCGCTCTTATTATCACGATATGGCATAATAAAAATTAAATTAAATAAAACATAATGCTAATGCTAAAAATTTATTTATAATAATTTAATTCAATATCAGTGATGGTATATCTCAAGTAAAACATAGTACTAATAAGACTACGATTTATGAATCATCAGATTGTAAATCTTTTACTTTTTAAAGGATATTTAGTGGCATTTATCCATCAACTTTGAAGATGTTCTTTTTTAGTATATATTTATTGACTAAAATAATTTTTCGGTCATTGTAAATACAGGTGTTTCAAACAAAATAATATGCTTAAAAATTTTATAGAATTATGTTGATGCTATTAACCTTAATTATCACATAAAATTTATTATACAATGAAGGTAACATGACCTCATTGAATTGTTAAACTCAACAAAAGTAGTGTGTGTCACGTTTGATAGATGGCCTAGTATTTTTATAATTTGATACTTTCATCCTTGAACCGCTTGTCGATTTAATTTTATTATTAATTTTAAATCCTAGTTGATATGTGAGAATCATAAATTGATTCAATGTTTAGAGTTTTTGTCGCTTTAGGTATAATTTTTTTAAAGTTAGATTTTTCAGTTTTCCAATTATTTAAAATTTTATTGCCAAGTGTTGAATGTGTATGAAAAACGTGGTTCCTAATTAGGTCTATGATAACATTTTCATCTTTTTTGTTTTCGATGTTTGTTTCAAGGACAAAATCATGGTTCAAGTAATTTTTTAATAAGCGTTTTTTATTGTATATAAATGCTATTCCACCTGTCATTCCTGCACCAAAATTTTTACCAATTATGCCTAAGACAACAACAGTACCCTGGCTCATATATTCACAACCA
>MDSZ01061250.1_pt1 | contig 17754 bp, 19 predicted proteins | sample 811201 | NCBI WGS metagenome assembly MDSZ01 (sample SAMN05326647, study PRJNA326480) | marine metagenome | isolation source: seawater | place: Indian Ocean: North | collected 2010
CTCCCTTGTCATGATATAAATGTATTTAATGTTCCTGCCGTCGCCACCGCCACCGACTCCATGCTATTAGGTGAGATGGTATATTCTCGGGCATTAGAGCTAGTGCGCGCCTTTGCTCGCACCGCCCCCGGCGCAGTGGCAGGCATGAATAACTTAGGTGAAGAACTTACTTCTGCTAATATATTAGAAATAACCACACAAGTTATATTAGGGGTGCAACCCGCAGGCGAACCAATATTTATAAAAAACGCTACAAATAACATAGCCGTAAAAATGAGAGATATAAGACGAAATAATAGAAGATTACTAGATATCGCAGCCACGATAGGAGGTGACAGACCATATCCTACATATCAAACAGCGGTAGATGCTGGAAAAGGATATGAATATATAAAAAACCTTATAGAGCTCTTAAGTAGAGATGATACACGACCAAATAATGAAAGACTACTACCATATGGAGATACAGATACAATGCTTTGTGCAAAAAGTGATATACTAATGAAACTTAAGAATGCGAAACATGTTATAGGGATGATGGCTCGCTTCGATCGACAATATTTATATGATCATATACCTTACTGGTCCCATATCACAAAAAAAGAATCCGATATTATGCCTGATGCACGGCGTTCTCATGGATTAAGACGTAAGGAACAATGGTCTGAAACTACTTGGAAGGAATATTTAGATGAAGAACCAAAGTTATTGCATACCCACTCAGGAAATCCAGCTAGCCGGGAAAATAAAACACACAATATAGTAGATTGTATTAGAAAGGATAAAAGAAATAAATATAAATTCCATATAAAGGCTAATGGTGAAATACACTATTATCCCGGGGCATTAGTCCATATAGAGGAAGGTGAAATACCTGCGGCATTTAATAATAATAACGTAGATATAGCAGACAATGCACGCGGGGGGATAAATGCGCCCGATAGTGGTTTCCGTAGTATATCACAAACAGGATCAGAAGGATGGTTAAAAGCAATGTTTATGCGTATTATAGAACGTGTAAAACTCAATTTACCACAAGCTATGGAAGACCAAATAAGGCGTGTATTGAGACATAGAATGAACAAACCTTATGTGGGTAATGATAGAGCCACTTTTGATACTAATATTAACAATATTATTAATGGATTAAAAGTTAATAAACCCTTAGACAGATTAAATAGTCTTCAAAATAACACAGGTATGAATGTTCAAGGGCAACCCGCGCCAACGCCGAAATACAATATGTCAAGACTCTTAGACAGAATACTTACATTTAAACCTGAAAGAGGTAATAGTATCATAGAACTTTTATATGATCTTATAACTAATCCGAACCTAGAAGATGAAAATACCCGAATTACTGAATTAAAAAAAATATTAAATACTCCAATAGGTAATACGGATTATAAACAGTCTATTACATTTAGAGTAAGTTCCGCATTAAGGTGGAATGATATGCATTGGGAAGAAGCAATAGCGCGTGAATTGATAGGCGTTCCCCAACGTACGAAAGTTCCAGCATGGCAAGACCCCTCGAATGCCTTAAATGGCGGTCAGCTGCTGGATTCTCAGCGTAAAAATGTTGTATACGGAGTATATGAACCAGATAATACCCCAGGTGATATATATATTGGGGGCGACGATGGTGGTGTGGCACAGCGTGATGGTATTAAAAATGCATTACAAAAGTGGTATGCGTATTATCATACAGCAGCAGTCACCGGAGTCGCAGGCTACGTGAGTCCCGTGGGCAATCAGGTTAACCGACAACAAAGAAGTCCGAATAGTAACTTACTTTTGACGACCGCTCACCCTGGCCGTGTAGCGGCTGAGCTCCGGCCGCGTGGCCCGGTTGCCGGCATTGATCTATGCCCCGCCGATGTATACGATGAATTAAAGGTAATAAATCAATATAGAGGTAAACATCAGTGGGGCAAAGAAATACCAGCTGACCCTGATATAATAATAAGTAATTATCAGTGTTATGCAAACAACGTACCGAAAGCGAGTCCGCCGGATGCGCGCGCGCCTGGGATTTTACATTCTGACTCAATCGATGCGGCGGGCGGCGGAGCCAAAGCATTTTCGATAGCAGTGGCACCGGGGTGGGCACACGGAAACACCGTAGTGATAAGGGACATGGCGGCACCAGGCACATATCAGCAAATTAACCAACGCTTGACCGCGGCCGGCGCCGGTCCCCAGGCCCTAAATCCTCTAGGGATTAGAGGTGATTTACCCGGGCGAGACTTACAATATATTTTAGGAGGAATTGACTATATAGAAGATGATGGAACAATCCCACCGCAAGCGGCAGCAGGAAGAACATGGAGAGATTACATTGTACCTAATGCAAATGAGATATACACAGATGCTATAATAGATGCTATAACATCTGATGGTAGTCATTTATATACAACACTTTCCGGTCTAGGTTGGGAATCAAACCCTAGTGAAGAAGATAATAAAAAATATAACGAAAAATACCCTGACAAACAAAATAAAAAATCAAGATATGGTGAAGAACCTAAAAGTTACGCCCATATAGATCCAAAGATAGATGTAACCTTAGATACTGTGGAAAAATGGGATCTATATCAAAAAGGAAAATTTCCATATAGTCCTGCTTGTCGTGTATATGATAATGATAATATTGAGACATCACCATACTATAATAGTCTAGATGAATCATCTGCTGAAAAAATGTTAGTTAAGTTTAGTAATAGTAACAACAGTACAGAAGATGATGATAAAATGGGAGTAACAAATATATTAACAACCGATAAAGTTTCATTTTCTACAAATAACAGAATAAAACCATTATCCGGTTATGCAGAAAAAATTGATGGTGGCAACCGACTAGAAGGGGAACCACCATACCCTATATATGGGAAAGAATTAAAAGATATTTTAAAAGAACTATTAGATCTTTCTAAAAGTAGCGGAGGTCAAGGCTACTCAGATGGAGCAATGAAAAATTTTAGTAGATATAATTGGTTAACACAGGGGATTATTAATAAAGAAGTTAAAGGATCTAATTATGAAAATGTCAAAGAAAATTTATCAAGTATGATCAGAGACGAAGTTATGAATATTGATACCGAAAATCCAATATTAATGAGTGGACTTCCACCAGAAGCAAGGAGATTTGAATATCAACGTCGTATAGCTAATCTAGAAACAAATAAACGAAAAATTGAAGGATTACGACCAATAGTTGAAAGAAAAATAGAATCACATAAACAACAACATGTGAAAGTAATACAAGATTTAAAAAAGAATTTTAAAGAACAGATAGGAAAAATCGGTAATAATGAAATAATAAAAAGAAAATCTAAAGATTTAGAATTATTAATTACGCAGACAGAAAAAGAATTAAATGAATGGAGGAACAGTCTATTTTATGAACTGGATAATAAACTAGCTGAATTAAAAAAATCTGTAAAAGTTGATACATTTAAATCATTATTAACTAATAATAATAATGCATTAGACACTAACAAATTAGTTTTATATGGTATAACAGATAACAATAATAAACCACTTAATCAATGTACATGGTTGATAGACAATAGTAAGTGGAATGATAGGACAACAGATACTACAGTGACAGGTCTTCTAAGAGATATAGAAATAGAGGGTTTCCAGAGAATAGATGTAGATTTAAAAGCAAAAAATACAATGGATGTTTATGATTTAAAGAGATTATATGATGGATTAAAAATTGCTCCAACTAAGGAACCTCTTTATCATACATATGATGGTAAGGAAGTTAAAGGAGAAGGAAAACTAAAGGCAAATATACGAAATGTAACTAATATGGCAGAATGGTTTATAGGGGCGTCAAATGTTCAGATAGTAAATTCAAATACACTAACTTTAGAAGGGTGGGTTCCTACTAATCCCGTAGGAAGGTATGGTACAGTAAATGATCATGCACGTAATAAAGAATACTGGGCCTATGGACAACTTAACATTTTACGTAATCCTGATGAAGGATATGAAGAAAATCCAATGAAAAGTGAAGAAATTAAAAGATTAGCTCTTCAAAATTCAGAAAGACAGATTAAAGATTATAATGAATTAAGTGATTCATCAAAACCTGTATACTTGAGAGGTGGATATAGACGGACAGTTTCGCGATATGCAGATGAATCAGAAATAAGGGAAGGAAAAGATGATAATTATAAAATTAACTTTAGTAAATTTCATGAAATAATAAACGTTGTTGATCGTGTTGATCCACTTATAGGAGATTTTGTAACTAATTATAGATCAAGAAATGTTCGGCATGAACCACGAGCCTATGAAGAAAATAAATACAAAAAAAGCTCGATTCCAGGAAAGTCTAGTATTTTTAATATGTATAAAACACCTCATGGTATAGAAGTCTTAGACAACTATTTAAGATTTTTATTTTATTATAATTCATTAACATTTCTTTTAGAAAAACGTGATGGTTATCTATTAAAAATTAGTAAAATATGTGATAAAAATCCTACATTTGGTAAAAGAGTCTTACAATATAAGTCTAATAAATGGTTAGAAGATAGAGGATTAAAAGAACTTATACCAGTATTATCTTCAGTAAGAGTTAGAGGAAATATGGGAATATTAAAAAGTCTTAGAAAGTTAAAAGATCCAGATAGAATAGAAATATATAAATATGTGATTAAAGGTAGAGATAAACTATTAATAGCTCGTTTAGATTCAGCCATTAGTGAATTAAATTATATTCATAAAAAGAAAGAAGAAGAAAAGGCTGAAAAAGAAAAAATAAAAAAAGAAATAAAAGAAAAGTTTAAGAAAGAAAATGAAGCAAAGAAAAAAGAGAAAGAGGCGAAAAAAGCTGAATTAGAAAGAAAAAGAAAAGAAGATAAGATAGCGCGGAAGAATAAAGCAAAATTAGAAAAAGAACAATCTAAAAAGATATTAAAAGAACGCTTAGAAGCACAAAAAGAGTTAAAGAAAGAAAAATCCTTATCTGAAAAAACCAAAGAAGAATTGATAGAAGAAAGACTAAGTGATAAACCTACCAAACTAACTAAAAAAGAAGAAGATAAAAAGAAAAAAGAAACTAAAAAGAAAGAAAAAAAACTTAGTTTATATGAAAAGTTTTTCGGTAAAACAGATGAAAGTGTATTAAAGAAGGGTTCATATATTCCACCAGATAAAAATATGATACAAGTAGCACAAGAAGAATTAACAGAATATAAAAATATTAGAGATAAGCTAACTGAACAAATTAAAAGAGATAAAACTCGAAAAAGCGATGAGATAAAATATCTGAGAGGAGAGGTAACAAACCGTTTAAAAGAAATAGAATATAAAGAAAAAAATGAGAAAGATAAATTATCAGCTGAATATAGTAACTTAATAAAGATCAAAGAAGAATTAGAAAAGGCTGGAGAAAAAAGATTAGAATTAATAAGACAACGCGAAGAAGTGTTAGAAAAAAAGAGAAAACAAGATTTAGAAGAATTAAATAAATTATATGTAGACTATATCGAAAAGATTCAATATCATAGAGGTAGAGATAAGGCCAGATACTTATTAGAAATAGTAGATAAATATGATGGGACATCAGGCTCTATGTTAGAATTAAAGAATAAATTACAAGAATTAGTTGAAATACCTGTGATTAAATCGCGTATTGAGAAAAAATTAACACAACGAAAAAAGAAAAAAGAAAAAGGAAGAATTAGAAAAACTCAAAAAAAATTAAAACATCCTGAAATGGGTGTTGAATCTATTAAAGATTTGCTTATGTTATAAATTACGTTATTACTACTATTTTTATTTATACGGATATTTTATATGAAAAAATATTCATCTACCTTAAATATTTTTGATGATGAGGGTGATTTCACTAGGCCTATATCATCTAATTCAAAAATGATATCATCTAAAAACTCAAATATATCATCAAATGATTTACTACCTCTCAATAATAATAATGCTGACCAACGTTTTCAAACAGATATACTAATAAACGGTAAAACTAATTATGAACAGAAAAATACAATTATAAAATCATTAGAAGAAGAGATTGTAAATATGAAACATAAGATGAGTTTTGTCTATGAAAAAGATGAAGAAATAGCTAAATTAAAAGAACAAGTAACTAAATTAAAACAAGAAATAAAAGATTATGAAGATATTGCTAAACAAAATACAGATTTACGTTTAGAAATTTCACAATTAAAAGAACAACTAAATGATAATAGATCTAAACAAAATGATCAAGATTTCTTATTAACCGAAAATAAGATGTTAAAAGAAAAATTAAAAGAATTAGGTGAAAAGGAAGAATCACTTGAATTAGAAGAAATTGAAGAGCTAGTCGATGTAAATGTTCCTCAACTAAGAAGAGTATTATTAAATCGTTTAAAATCTAAACAGACAAAGCATATTGAAAATCTAATTAATCAATATCAGTTAAAAAATAAAAATAAAATAAAAAAAAGTATAATGGAGCAAATTTTAGTAGAGGCTATACATCTTTAAAATATAGTAATTAATATATGGTTAGAAGAACAATTAAAAGGACAGTTAGAAAAACTATTTCACCTATACCCAAAAAAATACATATGATATGGTTAGGTCCTAAGAAACCACCCTACCTAACTAAATTTATGAAAACATTTAAGAAATATGCTCCAGGTTATACAGTTAGATTATGGGGTGATAAAGATATCACAAAAAAAACTTTACCCATAACTTTCCCCTATATACAAAAAATAAAGAAAAGACATGGAGAAAAGATTAAAGAATATACAAAACAAAAAACTATGTATAAAAGTGATGATACACCTTATACCTATTCTAAATTTGCACAGATATCAGATTTAATGAGATATGAGATAGTAAATACACATGGAGGTTATTATTTTGATGCGAATATGTTTTTAGTAAAAGATATCACTAAATTATTTCAAAGAAAAGAAACATTTGTTGGTTGTAATGAATTAGGAACAAATCTACAAAAATCAGAAATATTATCTAATTCTTTTTTTGGTTCAATTCCAAATTCCCCTATACTAAGACGTTTATTATCTAAATCATTTTTAGAGTCCATGGACATACAATCATTAGATGTAGATTTTGTTACAGGTCCTGGCGCTTTGCGGAATTCTCTTAATATAAAAAAAGATGATTATCATATATTTCCACCTAATACATTCTATCCCTATATATTGCCATGGACACCCGATGGTGGTGATCATCCATTAAGAAAAAGTAGTAAACCTAAGTGTACTGGATCTAAAAAAACAAAAAAAAGAAATCTTAAAATGAAACAAAATTTATGGTTAGAATTTCCTTGTAAGAGATATAAAGGTGTTTATGGAATTAAGATATGGGAAAGTGGTGGTTCATGGTCTAGACCTTCCAAATGGTATGAAGAAACTAGTGAAACTAATAAAAAAAGATCAGTTTATGCGGGTGGTCAAAAGGGTGGTGCTGCTATAGCTGCAGCGTGTGTCCCTTGTATGACAGGCGCGGCAGGAGCAGCAGGGTCTGTAGCAGCTTCATCCGTCGCAGCAGTGTCATCTATTGCGGGTGCATGTGCATATGGTATGCATAAAGCCTATAAATGTGTTAGAAAAACTAAGAAAAAAAAGAAAAGATCTAAAAAAAATAAATCAAAAAAATAAATAATAATATATATATAAATAATAATATATATATAAATATGGCAGATAACGATTTCAGATTCTGCCGTGCTCGAATTGAGGAAGTAAAAACTTTCATAAATGAAAATGGGTTTATCGTGAATCCGGAGGCCTCCCGCCATTTTGGGAATGATGACTTTGTGCTCGAGTATATTGCAAACCATATAAGAAACACATATCCAGAACTTACACACACCAATAACCTGAACTATGACCAGAAGAATGTTCTGTTCAAACAGATGGGGAATCTAGGATACATTATTGAGATGCCGCAGGGGAATCAAGAACAGCAGGCGCAGCAGATACAGGAGGCACTGGCGCGGCAGAATCAGGTGCGACAGGCGCAGCAGGCTCAGTTGCTGGCTCAACAGCAGGCTGAACAGCAGGCTCAACAGGATGCGTGGATGCAATGGGCGCGGCAGGAGCAGCAGCAGGCACAGCAGGAGCAGCAGCAGGCACAGCAGGAGCAGCAGCAGGCACAGCAGGAGCAGCAGCAGCGGCAGGAGCAACCTATGTTGATAATCAACAATATGAATGATGGGGGGGGTTCTCGAAGATTTACTAAGAAGAAGAAAAAAAGAATATCTAGAAAGGTTTCCAAAAAACGTAAACACTCTAAAAAGAAGAAAAAACACAAAAAGAAAAGATCTAAAAAAAAATAGATAATAATATATAATGAAAAGAAATACTTTTAGAATAGGGGGTAAGCGTAAGAAGAAAAATAAGGGAAGACATACTAAGTCACATATGTCAAAACCTAAAAAAAATAAACCAAGAAAGAAAAAGTTTGGAATAACAGTAAAAAGAAAAAAGAAGCCCACTATATTTATATCTCAACCAAGGAATCGTATAATGAACAACACAGTTAGGAAACCCCACTTTAAATCAGTAAGTTATAGTGATAGTTCAATGTTTTCTTCTGGAACAAATAGAAAACCTATATATAAAAGAAGAGCTATGATAGATAGAAATATTGATGGAATGCGAAAAGGTGCTTTCATGGTTCAGGATAATGATAAAATTAAATTAGGAGTATATCCTAGATAAGAGAATACCTTGTTGTATATGGGTCACCATTAAGACTTTCAATTGTTTCGGTTATATTACCATTATTATTAGTAATTGTCTTTTTCTGTCCATTAATAATTGTTATTACTTGAGAATAAGTGTTTGATGTATTTTGTGACATAGTATCTAAGGTAAATAATCCGTGAAATGGATCACTCTGATTAGAAAATCCAGAAAAAGGGTGTGTAGTTAAATTCATAGGATCTATAAAACTATTGTATGATCTGTTAAAAAAATGATTAAAAATATCCATAGGATTAATATTCATATATTCATATGATCCAGAACTATCATATTGAGTTTTCTTTTGTTTATCTGATAAGATACTATAAGCATTATTCACCTCTTTAAATTTTTCAGCATCCCCCCCTTTATCAGGATGGTGTTGGACAGCTAATCTTCTATATGCTTTTCTGATATCAGAATCAGTTGAGTTTTTATCTATACCTAAGATTTCATATGGATTCATAATTATATTATATTTCATATATTTTTTAAGTTGTTTAATTTAATTTGATTTAAAAATAAATATACATATAATCATACAATAATGATTATCCCAATTAGATGCTTCACATGTGGAAATGTTCTAGGTGATAAATGGATACCCTATATAAGTGCTGTTCAGGAAGAAAAAAATAAATCAAATGAAGAATTACATGATGAACCTAATTGTACATATATTGATTTAAAAAATCCCGAAAAATCTATAGAAGGTAAGATACTGGATGAAATGGGATTACATAAATACTGTTGTAGACGGATGATGATATCAAATGTTCATATGATTAGTTACATAAGTTAAAATAAAAATATAATAAAGTTTATATGGATACTATGAACCAAGTAGATTTTACAGAAAATAGAAAACCTTCTAGACCACAAGAAGGTAGAACATCTTCAATTAAAGAAACAATAGATGGATTAGAAGCTCAAGAATATTCTAGCGTAAATAAGATATTACAAGAACATTATGATAAAAAAGAAAAGACTATAATGGATAAAACATTAGGCGAGGTTTTAAATAATACTACTAATTTTTTTAATAACTCGTTCTATTCATATTCAAACAAATTATTAGAAGCAGAAGCTATATTAAGAATAACAGAAGATAACTATTCTGTATTTACATCATTACATAAATATATTACAGCTCTAGTGTTATTTGTTAGAGATGATGATAATATAATTTATTTAGGAATACTTATGATAATCTTAGCCGTTTTAATATGTTTTTTTAATATAAGTAGAAGTTATGAAAATACCGGAAATGTTATTAAATCATAATATGGAAACAAACATATTTATAATATTTATAGGAGTATCTATCTTGTATCTATTAGATAGTAAAATACTATTATCACTTATTTTAATTATCTTAGTATTAGTCAACTATAATTCATTACTAACTTCTGGTAATAATATACAGTCAAATAAAAAAAAAATTAAAAAAGATGAGATAGATGATAATATGTATTATAATAGTGATATAAATGAGTTATTAGTTAAAATTAAGAATTTTAAAAAATATAATAAAGTATCATATAAACAAGGAGTAAAATACTTACGGAAGTTTATAAAAACAATAAATATACTAGAACATAATAATATAATGAATTATAATCAATATTTTGAAAATGCACACATCTATCTAAAAGAATCTATAAATAGTTTTCAAAGTATTACAATTTCATTACCCGAAAGAGGATATATAAAAGCAATTAAATATGGTGATTTTAAACCAACAAAAAAAATGAATGAGTTAGGTAATATCTGTAAAAAATTATATAATGAGTGTTTTTATATACTTCATAATTTATCTATAAAATTTAATAAACAATGGTCAGAAAATCCAAATATATATACTAAAGAAATTGATATAAATACAGATAATACCGAAAATTATAATAAATATATGGATATGAATTGGTCATTATATTAGTTTAATTTATATAGAAAAAATTATATCATATAGTAATGTCGGAGCATTTAATTATAAAACCAGAATTATTATATAAAATATATTCACATACATTAATAACCGATTATTTTACATATACATTTCTACCAGATTTTACAAGTATTGATATAGATATATTATATGATATATTAAATTGTCTTTCTATTAAATCTTTACAATCATTAGATATATATATATATAAACAATGGAAATTATCAAAAACGATATGTATTAGTGATAATAATCCACCGAAGAAAAGAAAAAATACTATAATAAATAAACAATATCCACTGACTAAGATAAATAGTAATATAGAATTTAATAAAAAATTAAAAAAATTTATTAATAATGATAAGATTATAGCTATATATATTATGAACAAATTATTAAAATTTTTATATCCATGTTAGTATGAGATATAAAACTATTAAACATAAGAAAACAAAAAACAAGAAGACAAAAAACAAAAAAATATATAAGAAGAAAAGTAAATATGAAATTTATAAGAATTTAATACTATATTATAACAAATCTTAATTTAAATTCATACTATTATAAATATTATTTTTATTGATTGAACTTTTTCTATATAGCTTAAACTTTTTCTTATTATCATCTACCTTAGTATTTTCACTAATTTTTTTAATAGAATGTTCTACTGGTAAGATAGGTGGTTTATATATTTCATATATAGAATTATTCTTTCTATATTCTTCAATATCCATATTTCCACCAAATTTATTCAAGATAAGTTTATTTGGAGCCGGAATAATGTGTTTATTACGTGTATTTTGTGAAATATTATAATATAAATTCAACAAAGAATATAAATTCCATTTATTCTTGTCTATATAATTATCAAAAATATATCGGGCACCACAATTAAATGAACAGAAATAACCATGAATATGGAATATATTACCTGTAAATGATAGAGGAATACTTAATGCTTGATTTGAAAATGAATGACAACAATTCCAACATAATTCACATGAATTAGTTATATTACTGCTAGAATGTTCAACATAATATCCCGGAAGTTCTTTTTCACTGTTTTGTTTATCTTTAGGTTTAATATTAATAATAATATTATCAGAATGATTTACTTTAATCTTATCATAAGATGTAAGACTATTCATTATAGATATGCTATTATTGATATTTTTAAATAGTTATGTAATTAGATTGATAATAGTTATCTATTGAATTTTTATCCTTATTTGTAAACACAACTATATAATTAAATATCAACCAATATACAAGGACACCTAATAGTATAAATAAAGTTGTCTCGATAAATATTTTACTAAACAATTCTACAGAATTATTATTTAATTTGAATAATACTTGAGATACAAGTTGTATAATAAATAATCTCATAAAATCGTTTAATACTAAAATATTATAATCACTTATGTCTAATTTAATTGTTAATGGATTCATATAATATTAAAATATAAAAAAATAAGTTTAAAATGAACTTTTATTTGTTATAGCATATATAAATGAGTAATACAGGGATACAAGTAGAATCATCTAATATTCAAAATATATTAATAGCATTAGTTGTAATATGTGCAGTTGTCTATGCATTCATAGAATTTAGAAAAATAAATACTAAGATTCAACAACTAGAAATAGATTGTAATAAACTAAAAAATAATTTTGTATCACTATTAAATAGTGATATCTCAAATAATATACTACATAAACCCGTAGATAGTAAAAAAGAAACGGTAAAAGATAAAAATAACATTGTAGAGAATAACATAGTAGAGAATAACATCGTAGAGAATAACATTATAGATAATACAGTTACAGAGAATACAGTTAAAGAGAATGCAGTTAAAGAGAATACAGTTACAGAAAATACCGAAGCAGAAAATGAGATAATAATGGATACAATCATAAATCAAGTTGAAGGAGAATTAAATAAACCTCCAATTATGAGTGGATTATTTATGTCAATAGAAAAACCAATACAGACTGATAATAGAATTGAAGAATTAGACGAAAATGAAGAATCAAAAATAGAAGAATCAAAGATAGAAGAATTAAATATAGAAGAATCGAATATAGAAGAATCGAATATAGAAGAATCAACTATAGAATATAATAATTCCGAATATAGTTATGAAGAATATACTATAAGAGAATTAAAAGAAAAATTAACTGAATTAAATTTATCTACATCGGGGAATAAAAATAAATTAATAGAGAGAATAATTTCCCATGAAAATAAAATGTAATAGAATATATAAAATGGCAAAAACTAGTGATAATGTGAATCTAGACTTTCCAGCAAGAATGGCAGATGGTAGAATATTCACCGACTATAGATCTAACTGTATAATGAATCGTGAAATTTCTAATGATAGAAATTCTTTTGAATATCGTTATTTTTTAGAAAAAAATGGTGCATCACTAGAAAAATCTATACTTAATAAATTAGAAGAAGCTGTTAAATGTACAAGTTGTAATGCTCAGACAGTATTACCAGTTCAGACAGTGCAGAATTGTAATGATGGTGTCTGTAATATAAGTCTGAAAGATCCCAATGGATTAGGTTTAGATCGAGCTAATACATACCAACAATAGATTACTGTTTCCAACGACATCCACAATCCAAGCATGTAATAAATTGTGTCATAGGTTCATCAGCAGATCTTGTCTGGACTTCATAATAAGAACAAGAACGGCTACCACATTTTCTACATTTAAATTGATCAGTCATAGCAGTTGGCTTCATTTCATATTTAAGTTTATCTCTTTTAATCTTTTCATCTAATAACTGTGTCCAATTTTCTGGATAAATATCATATACAGATAAGTTTGATATTTCATCTACTTTAATATCACCATTTAGAATTTTGTTTCTAAAGTTAGGATTTTTAATATAACTTTTATCAGATATATTACAATAGAATGATCGTAATTTACTAATATAAAGTTGTTTAAATACTTTATTTTCCCATCTTCTCACTATATATCTTAATTTAGATAATCTAATACAAGAATTATATAACTCTTTTTCAATTTTTTTAGATAATTCAAGATTATTTAATTCATTATTTAATAGATTAATATATTTAGTTCTTACTTTATCTTTATTAGAACTAAACTTATTCATAATATATTATAATAAGAATATAATATTTAAATCAAATTAATTTAATATTCCGTAATATCTTCATCTAATTCATAATCTCCATCACTACTATAATTATCATTATCATCTACTATAAAGTTGTCTAGACTATTGGTATCTTCTTCATCATCAATTCCTTCACTATTAATTCCTTCACCATCAATTTCTTCATCATCATCACTATCGTCACATGTATCAAAACCTTCAAAAATAGTAGAATAGAATAATCCATAATCAGATATATCCAAATCTAAGTATTTACCATTTTTTTTTATTAGGAATATGTCTCCAAATAATAATTGATTATCAGATGAGTCTAATGAAGTTAATTCAGTATTACCACTTGGTGGAAGTTCATGTTTATTTTCTTTTCCAGCATCACCCATATCCCAACTATAACATTCAATAATATCTTTAAAATAATCCCAACTATATAATTTTTTAATTCTTTTATAACCTTTATTTAAAGAATTTAATTCAAATATTTTCTTAATATTTTTTAAATTTATATTACCCTCACATTCATCCATTGTTCCATCAATATTAATTCTTATAAATTTCATATTATTAAATTTATAATGGATTTATTTTTTATATAGTTTAAATTATAAATGCAAGATTACAAAATAAGAGTTCCATTTGATCAAAGGCAATCTGAATGCAAAAGAATATTGGGTAAATATCCAGATAGAATTCCTATCATTGTTAGTAAATGCAAGAACTGTAAATTAGCAGACATAGATAAAGAAAAATATTTAGTTCCAAATGATATGAACCTAGGTCAATTTATCTATGTAATTAGAAAAAGAATTCAATTAGAATCAAGTGAAGCATTATTTATTATGGTTAATAACAGCTTACAACCAAGTAATAAATTAATTCATGAAATATATGAAAATTTAAAAGATGAGGATGGATTTTTATATATACAATATTCTTCTGAAAATACCTTTGGTTAAATTACCTTTGGTTAAATTACCTTTGGTTAGATTACCTTTGGTTAAATGAAAATAAAATATAGTGTCAATATATATGAATACTATTAATGTAGTCTTAATTGTATTATTATTAGTTATCTTGTTAAATATTACATCTGGACAAGATAATAATAACTCTATAAAATCTAACCATAGAGTTAATAGAAAAGATCCAAAAGAAATAATTACAATAGCTAAAGAAGATATTTTACTTCGAAATAGAGGAGATCCTAATAAAGAAATGCCACATTTTCCATATCCCCAGACTACAAGTCATCATAAGTCTTTATCTACAAATTATCCAGAAGATCTAAGTATTATTAATCAAGGCGCTACATTCAATAATCCTGATGTGATAGTACATGTAAGAGATGATAATTCATCCTATAAAGAATCTCATTTTCCAGAATACTATAAAAAAGATAACTTATCAGCCAATACTATTGGGACAACTGAATATAAATTTGCTGAGACAGATAACCTAAAATCAAGTTATGCATGGTCAGATAAAAATGTTTCTCAATATCCGAATTTTTACTCAAGTAAATTAAAAGATGAGATAACTAATGTAGGTGCTTTTTTTGATGTTAATAATAATTTTGTAGATACTACTAATCCTCGTTCAGTTGTTGATGTGGGCGAAGTATGTTATAGAACTAAAGAAGGTGAACATGTGTGTTTAGATGGTTCACGAAACTATAATCCACCACCAGCATTAATCTCTAATAAAAGTAATTGCGGATTTTTAAATAGTATAGGTTTATTGGAATTTTCAAATAGGGTTAAAGAACAAGGTGAGAGAGTTAATAATGGAGGATTCTTATATGATAATGTTAAAGGTTCTAAGAAACATAATGAAGTATATTCTAAACCTTTACAACCCGAAGTATTGACCTGTCAATTATAAATAATAACAATCTTTATTTACAGGTATTTCATATTTTTTACACCATTCAACAGCTAATTTAATTTGCTGTTTACTAGGTTTATCTAAAATTCTTCTCTGAATAATTAACTGTAGTGTATAATCAATTCTTCTAATTTGATGATTAATAAATTGTTTATGATATAAATCTATCATATTTATAAATTCTCGTGATAATTCTATGGGTAACATATTTTTTCCAAAGTTATGACACATTAAATTACTATAATCTTTATTATATCCTTTAAAACCCTTACAAACTATATACTTTTCTGAATTAGATTGTCTACTAGTTGATGGTTTTATAAATGAAATACTATCATATGATTGATATAATATAAAGACTAATTGTAAAGTAGAATACCAAAATAAGTCAAACATTTTACATACGAATATACCACCTTCTTTCTGAATATTTAAAGCTATCATAATTTCACTATAAAATAGTTTATAAGATGATAATTCTTGCTCAAAGTCTTTTGTATAATCAAATCCTCCATCACCCGTAACAAGCGAACACGAACTTTTTCCTGTATAATTTATAAATTCTAATACATTACATAAATTATATAAATCTCCTGTTCCATCTTTACCCTCTGATATATATATTTTAGAATTATTCAATAATGTAGGATTCCAATAAGGTATATCTTTATCTTCACTTATTAAAGTAATTCCATATATACCATTATTTATAATTGACTTATCTTTACAATATAATAATATGGACTGCATAAACCCACCAGGAGCTTCTGCTATACAAGAATATTTATCAGATATATCTAATTTATAATCATATATTATTTCTCTTAATTTAAAAAAAGAACGACTTACAGGTATAACACTGCTAATATTTTTCTTATAATTAGAAGAAGTATATATATATTCATAGTCATTACTAATTTTTTTAGCACTATCCCATTTATATTGTACTGAATCTATTTCTTTTTTTTTATTATTAATTTTATTAAATAAGTCTTTATTAACTATATAATTTTCTAAATTATCATTTAATTTTAATATAAAATTTTGTCTAGATAAATAAATTAGTTTCATAATTAATATATATATTTCTTGTTTATATACTAATCACTTTGTTCTTTATAAATCCTAATATGTTCAATCATATTATTCATACCTTCTTTATCTCTAACATAACTAAAAATCATCCTTCTATAGTTATCTACCTTATTTAGAATCATAGAAAGAGCTTCAAGTTCTTTATTGTTTTTTTCAATCAAAACAGATGCTTCTTGTTTTTTTGTTTCATCTTTAGTCATTTTTATATCATTATTTAATTTTTTATTAGAGTCTTGTATACCTAAAAACTTTTGTTTTAAAGATAAGATAATGTCAACTAATTCTCTGTGGAATGTAAATTGAAACCAAAATAGTAATCCCTCTTGATCTACTTCAAAATCGTCTTCTATATCTCCATATTTTAAAATTGTAATACTCATATTACTATCATCATCTAATTCAAATGATATACGACTATCCAACATATTAACTATATTTACAGCCATATGTAAAGCTAAACTATTATTGTCATACTCAGATGTATTTTCATAATACTCATTTATCCTTTTAATCCACATTTTTAATTATATATATGAATTGTTTTTAAATATATATAATATAATATAAATGTCAAGCAGTCATCATGATAAAATCTTATCGCATATAGTCGCGCCGATGGCAGGGGTTGTGGTATCGTTGATAATTACGATGGCGTTACTGCATCACTACTATCAATTATCCAAAAATGAGTGGAAAGCTTCTGCCTTATTTATTATACCTCTGATCATAATAATATTTCTATCTTTGACCATACCTGATAATGTAGAGCATTCAATAGAGTATTTAATAGGAGGGATAGTAATATTAGTATTACTTTATTCGATTATTTGGACTAGGCGGGGTTTCAAGTCCACATTAAAGATGTTAATAATACCTGGTCTAACTTCATATATAGTATACCGTATGATAAAAGATCGCACAGA